>Ga0114999_10000182_pt1 | contig 92533 bp, 81 predicted proteins | sample ArcticOcean_MG_C_3_FD_89820 | JGI IMG/M metagenome (GOLD analysis project Ga0114999, IMG submission 89820) | Marine microbial communities from western Arctic Ocean - ArcticOcean_MG_CB8_126 | ecosystem: Environmental > Aquatic > Marine > Oceanic | place: Arctic Ocean: Canada Basin | collected...
ACGAATGTATGAAGCCACATCATACTGGCTGAAAAGCGCCTGCGATGCCATAGGCGACCACATCTTGAACAGGGCATATATCGGCAACGCCAGAAAGGCAGGCCCTGGCGCTGCCCCGGCATAATAGTGGCCGTCGATATAGGCCTTATCCACCGTATTAAAATGATAACGATCAATCGTCAAACGCCCTTCCTCAATAATACTTCGCGTCAGGTTTATATATCGATTTTCGTTAACGCCCGGTAGCGGTCCGAGATGAAATAGATAGATGATCCAACAGGTAAGAAAAATAGCCCATTCCCGCCGGGTCAGATAGAATTTTTTGGTAGGCAACGTTTTCATGCTATTTAAAGGGTATCCCCTGCAGTCAGCTTTATCACTCTATTACGTCAAATCACTACGGCTCATATGCTGTCAAAATTCTCACTCAGGATCTTTTCTTTAATTAGTCAAGAATAATAATAGATCAATCACGGGTTGACTCAAAAAAGAGGGCAGTAAATGAGGCAGACAGGGCGGATCCGTATCACTGAAAAAATGAATACCATCCCCAAATGGCAACTCATTAAGCGGCCGATTTCAATATAGCATCATTTCTTAAAAAAGCAAGTGAACAGTTCATCACAGGGCAGCGTGGCAGAAGGGATGGTCGACTGAATATAAACCGAATAGGCAGCTACACGTCCAAGCGCAGACCACCTGGATTCATCTATTCGATATATTCGGATTTTACAGCGTTATGAATGTCGTTAGGCAATCCCATATGAATCCTTCCACTTTTCTAACAAACCGCTTGACATTTGCCTGCCCCGGAATATTATAGGCGCATTCCTTTTATACCTATCGCGATAGCAGAAAAAAGAAAGGCGGATGCACCAGTTGTCTTCCCTTTCTCTTTCCTTCCTTCCCATACATTCCGGAGGATACTTATGATACGTCAACTATTTCCGTGGTACAACACATCGCCTATACTATTCACCATCGCCTTGCTGCTCTTCGGTGCCTGTGGTGGAGCCGAGCCCCCATCCAAGCCGACCGTCACCATTTGGTGGGCTCAATGGGACCCGGCAGACGGATTACAGGAGTTGGGTAAGGTCTTCGAGCAGGAAACCGGGATTGCCGTCAACGTGCATCAGGTACCCTGGGGCGCGTATCAGGATCAGGTGTTCCTGAATTTCGGTAACAATCAGACGGACTTTGATATTGTCATCGGTGACAGCCAGTGGATCGGGCGAGGGGCGACTAAGGGGCTGTACCTCGAGTTGACCGAGTGGCTGCCTTCTGCGGTTGACATGTCGAAAGTGCACCCCCGTGCCGCCCGATATCTTTGTGAATACCCGCCAGGCAGTGGGCGATTTTACGCTGCCCCCTGTGAAACGGACGCGATCGGTTTTACCTATCGCAAAGACTGGTTTGAAGATCCATCAGAGCAGGCGGCGTTCAAGAAAAAACATGGCCGGGATTTGACGACACCGAATACGTGGGATGAATTTCAAGAGGTGGCTGAGTTTTTCACCCGGCCCGACGAAGGAAAATTTGGCTGTGCGCTGCTGACCGGCCGGGGATATGATTCTCTGGTTATGGGATTCCAGCAGGTTATGTGGGCCTATGGCGGCAGTTGGGGGAATGCAGAAACCTTCGATGTCACAGGCCATGTCAACAATGAGCAGGCTGTTCAGGCGCTCGAATTTTATAAGCGTCTGGTACAATACGCCCCACCGGGTGGATCGAATATGGATTACGGTAAGGTGCTGGAGGCCTATTTCAACGGGTCCGCAGCGATGATGATGGACTACTATGCTTTCTTTCCCGGTGTTGTCGCACAGATGGGTGATCAGACGGGATTCTTTATGATGCCCGGTAAAGGCGAACGTAGAGATATCAGCCTTGGTGGCCAGGGATTCAGCATTTCAACGAAAGTGTCCGACGAGCAACAGGCGTTGGCCAAACAGTTTATCGCCTGGTTCCTGAAAACAGAAATCCAACAGCAGTGGATTACTAAAAAAGCTGGTTTCACGGCAGATACCGATATTCTGGCCAGTGATGCATTCAAGCAGGCCACGGCGTATAATGCGCCATTCGCAGCATCACTGGACCATTTGCAGGACTTCTGGAATGTGCCCGTATATAATGAATTGCTGGCCGTCGCCCAGCAGCACCTCGGCGAAGCACTCGACGGTGTGTCCTCATCACAAGATGCCCTCAACGCCATTGCAGAGAAGCATGAGAAAATTTTTACAGATGCGGGGTTGAAGCAGTAGTCAGATGAAGGCGTGCAAAAACACAAAAAACACATGCCACATACAAATCCAAGCGAAAAACAGGCCCAGCGGCTCAAATATGCGTTTATTGTGCCCGCACTGTTTTTGTTGATCGCCCTGAATATCTTTCCTTTGCTGTATAATATTGTGCTGAGTTTTTCCAATGCGGAATTAAGCGGTGGAGACTGGCAATTTATCGGTGGCGATCATTTTACCACCGTCTTTTCCGAACCCAAATTTGTTACAGCCATCCAAACCACCAGCCTCTTCGTTTTCGCGGCTGTTTCGATTGAACTGGTCCTCGGCTTTACCCTGGCGCTCACGCTGAATGGTGTTTTTCGCGGCAAAAGTATTCTGCTGACGCTCCTGTTGCTGCCCATGATGTTGTCACCCGCCGTTATGGGACTCTATTGGAATTTGATACTCAACGGACATTATGGGATTTTAAATCAATCACTGACGTTCCTGCATATAGGTCAACCGCAATGGTTGACGGACCCAGATTTGAAGCTCCTTTCGATCTTAATTGTTGATGTCTGGATGTGGACCCCTTTCATGATGCTGATTGCCCTGGCAGGGTTACAGGCCATTCCATCCTATCTCTACGAAGCTGCTGAGATTGACCGGGCATCACGATGGACGATTTTTCGGCGTATCACCCTGCCACTCACGACGCCCTTGCTTTTTCTAGCGGTGCTGTTCCGCACCACCGATGCCCTCAAACAGTTTGACCTGGTTATGGCGATGACGGGACCGAATGATCGCGCAACGCAAACCTTGAGTGCGCTGTTATACCAGGTCATGCTCCGGGATTACAACATCGGTCTGGGCAGTGCCTACGCCCTCGTTATCCTCGTCACGGTCATTGCCCTGGCCAGCATGTTTATTCGGTATATAGATGCCATCCAACGCCGCCAGGGCAGGACGGCCCCATGAGCATCCTGCGATGGACTTTCCTGACGGGCTACTTCCTTCTCGCTCTGCTCCCATTATCCTGGCTTGTCCTCACCTCTTTGAAAACAAGAGGGGATGCCATCAGCACCACCCCTAAGGTCCTGCCTTCGATCACGATGCCACAGGAGGACGATACCATTCGTTTTCCGATGACCAGAGCCGGTTACCGCCGATTAGCAGAACCACATGTGGGTACGACCCAATCCTTCTTTTCCTATCTGCTGAATAGCATAATAACCGGACTCGTTAGCACTGTAGCGGCTGTTGCCCTGGGTACCGCCTGTGCTTATGGGTTCAGCAGATTTCGCGTGGCAGGCGCCAGGGACTGGCTATTTTTCATCTTATCGACTCGCTTCCTACCGCCGCTGGCCGTGGTTGTACCAGTTTTGATGATGTATAGAGAATTTGATTTACAAAATACCCATCTGGGCCTCATTCTGCTTTACACATCTTTCAATCTGTCGCTGGCCGTCTGGCTGATGAAGGGATTTATCGACGAAATCCCCAGAGCCTATGAAGAAGCCGCCCTTGTGGATGGATATTCACACCTGCATGTGTTCTGGGCCATCATCGTGCCGAGGGCTCGAACGGGGATGGCTGTCACGGGCGTATTCTGCCTCATATCCGCGTGGAATGAATATGCCTTCGCTCTGACACTGAATAACGCTGGGGCTGTGACCGTCCCGGTGTATTTCGCCGGCCTTCAGGGTAATATCCAGGGCATGCCCTGGCCTCAAATCGCCGCCGGTGTACTTCTGTACGTCACGCCGATCGTCGTATTTACTTTTCTGGTCCGTAAACATTTGCTTCGAGGCGTCACATTCGGAACGATCAAACAATAACAAAGCCTACGCTTCACTCGGTACTAGCGTTTTACGGGAAAGGGGACACGGATGATCATTTTAGACCGTATCGCATTACTAGGCCTGTTGGTCGGCGTAGCCATTATTATACAACCGTGGTGGCACGATGGGTTGCGTACGGGGTTTTTCGTGACGATTATTTTCACCGTGCTTCATATAATCACCTCGCATCGTGTCAGTACACCGGCAGAGGATTTGTAGCGTGGCCTATCTGGATATACTGGATCTCAGAAAAACCTATCCGGACGGAACGGAAGCCGTAAAAGGGATTGGCCTATCCATTGAGGAAGGCGAGTTCATCGTCCTATTGGGTCCTTCAGGGTGCGGTAAAACAACGACCTTACGGATGCTGGCCGGATTGGAGATACCCACCGATGGTCAGATTATACTGAACGGTCAGGATATGACCAACTTACCCGCCTCACGTCGTGATGTGGGTTTCGTGTTTCAGTTTTATGCGTTGTATCCCCACATGACTGTGGCGCAGAACATCTCTTTCCCCCTTGAAAATATGGGCCTGTCTAAAGGGGAGAGGGACCAGCAGGTGGCTGCTGTCGTAGATCGTGTGGGAATTACCATGCTGCTGCCCAAATATCCATCACAGTTAAGCGGCGGCGATCAACAGCGCGTGGCGCTGGCACGAGCGATGGTCCGCCGGCCGATGATGTATTTGATGGATGAACCGCTGGGCACACTGGATGCGGACCATCGGATAGAAATGCGGGAATTTATCCGGGAGCAGCAAATCGAATCCGGCGTCACGACCATCTATGTGACCCATGACCAGGAAGAGGCGATGGCTCTGGCAGACCGGATCGTGGTTATGAAGAAGGGCGGCATATGCCAGGCGGGAACGCCGGTAGATGTCTATGAAAATCCCTCGGAACTGTTTGTGGCCCATTTTGTGGGCAGTCCGGGGATGAATCTCTTTGATGGGGCACTGGTTTCGCAAAACGGCCACTGGTCCCTCACGGCCAGTCATATTCCCGTCATTGCTCATTTGCCCACCAGTGGTACCCTGAAGCCCGGGGCCGTGCCCCTGGGTATTCGATCCGAATATTTATACCCTGATGCAGAAGGACCGATCGAAGGGCAGATCGTCCTGGTTGAACATCTGGGAGCGTTTGCCATGGTATATATGGATACGGCATGGGGACGGCTGATCATGCGCACCCCGTCTGCGGTCGATTATGAACCCGGGACGACGATGCGCATAGGCTATGACCCGCAGCATATGAGGGTGTTTACCTAACCCGCCCCCTTTCCCTGAGTGGATGGGCTTTGGTGGAGGAGATGCTTTGTCACCGACGCTTAGTCTGAAACACATCAGCAAACGATTTGGTAGAGTTACGGCGTTACAGGATCTCTCTCTGGATGTATATCCGGATGAGCTGCTGGTGATCCTGGGTCCTACCGGGGCGGGGAAGACCACGTTACTGCGGACCATTGCGGGTCTTGAATATCCGGATGAAGGAACGCTTTATATCGGTGATCAGGACGTTGCCCTCATCCCGCCTGCCGGTCGTAATGTCGCTCTGGTCTTCCAGAATTTCTCGCTGTATCCGGACTGGACGGTGCTTGAGAACATGGCCTTTCCGCTCAAAGCCCCCGGCCAGAACTTATCAGCAGATGAAATCAGATCCCGGATTGACTGGGCCGCAGACATTTTGAAAATCAGACCCCTGCTTGACAAACCGGCGACACGCCTTTCGGGTGGAGAAATGCAACGGGTGGCGATTGGTCGGGCCATTGTCCGGCGTCCCCGACTGTTTCTTCTGGACGAGCCGCTGACCAATCTGGACGCCAAACTACGTGAAGCGCTTCGTGTAGAATTAGTGACCCTGCGACGGACACTTAAAACACCTATGGTTTTCGTAACGCATGACCAGATGGAAGCGATGTCGATGGGGGATCGGATTATCGTCTTACACGAAGGGACGGTCCTGCAAGAGGGGACGCCTGAAGATATTTATGCCCACCCCGTCTCCCCTACCGTTGCCAGGCAACTCGGTCAACCGCCGATCAACCTTTTTTCCGTAACCATTCAAAACGGGATGTTTACAGCGGAGGATGGTACAGAAATCATCCCAGCTGTGGGCGAAGATGAGCGCGCGGTCCTTGGCATACGCCCCGAGCATATCGAACCTTCAGGCGGGAAACATAGTGGGTTGGTTCGCGTGGTGGAACATATGGGGCCGATGACCATTCTGGTCGTCCAATGGGCAAGGCAGGAGATCCGCCTGATCGTCCCGAAGCACCATCAGGTGAAGGTCGGAGACGAAATATATCCGCAGGTGCGCCATGAAAAAGCCGTGGTTTGGTCGGCAGACGGGCCATCCTGAGATACCCGATGCTTCAGCACCGGATTAGGATTTTTCTTTGCGTTTTTTCTTTTTCTTCTTTTTCTTCAGCCAGGCTTCATGCTCTTCCACCAGGGCTTTGATCTTGTCATCATCCCCGAGCGTATTGATCGTCTCCGCGTATTCTCCTTTGTCCACCTGTAGGACTTCGATCTCTTTACTCAACAATTGCTGAATATCACCAAGCAACCCTTTCTCTTGTTCACTGCAGAACGAGATGGCGATGCCCTTGTTAAATCCACGTCCAGTTCGGCCCACACGATGGACGTAGTTCTCAGGGAGATCAGGTAGGTCGTAGTTCACGACGTAGTTTACGTCCGGGATGTCGATGCCTCTGGCGCTGATATCTGTAGCGATCAGCATTTGACAGGTCCCTTCCTTGAACCGTTTCATGACTTCAGCCCGGTCGTCCTGTTCCTTTTCACCGTGAATCGTCAGGGTAGAAATCTCAAAGCGCTCCATGGCCCTGGCGACGCGCTCCGCGCGCACCCGCGTCCGTACGAAGACGATGATTTTACTGTCGGGATTTTCACCGACGAATTCCTTCAGGAAAAACCGTTTGTCGTCCATCTCGACAAACATCACATAGTGGGTCACATTCTTTGAGACCGGATCCTCCGGCGATATCTGAATACGCACCGCAGAACTCTTCACTTGAGAATACGCCAGTTTTTTGATCTCTTTATTGATCGTTGCGGAAAAGAACAGGGTCTGATGTTTTCGGGGCAGCATTTTTTTGATGAAAGAAATATCTTCAATGAACCCGAGATCCAGCATCCGATCCGCTTCATCGATGACCAGCGTCCTGATCCGTTTTACATTGATATATCCCTGGTGGATCAGATCAAACATGCGCCCCGGTGTGGTCACCAGGATATCCAGACCATCCTGAAGTTTTTTGATCTGGGCATCCTGTTCCACGCCTCCGTGGAGACAAAAGATCGTTACCCTGGTATGAGCGGCGAGTGTGGAGAATACACTGCCGATCTGCACAGCCAGTTCCCGCGTGGGGACCATCACAATACAGGTAATCCCGTAGACCCGTTTGCTCGTTTTGTGTTTATGGATCCGGTTAATGATCGGAATGGCGAAGGCCGCCGTTTTTCCGGTACCGGTTTGTGCGATCGCCAGGACGTCCTCGCCGTTCATGATCGATGGGATGGCCTTGTATTGGATATCTGTTGGCTTCTTAAACCCCATGCTGTCCAGATTACGTTTTATTTCTGTGGCGATGTTGTATCGTTCGAAATTCATCAGGTCCTCTTTTCTACGTCCAGATATTTTTCATCTGCCAGGTGCGGAGGGAAGTCAGTGTGCTGTCCACACCTTGAGAACGGAATGAAAGCCCGAGACTATCTTCGCGATCAGGGTAGACCCGTGCCGCGACACACTGCTTTCCATTTATGAACACTTCTACCACGCTTCTGTCCAGGAATACCCGAAGTTCGAGCGGCTCATCTTCCTCGATGACAATCGGCCCGGTCTCCGGTGCTCGGGATCGTACATCCGGTGCGATAGAGGCATACGATGTATCGAGAGAGATCAAGCTCTGACCTCTGAAACCACGCCCTCTGAAGAAGGCGATGCGGGTAAATTCTTCTCTGTTCGGTGACCGCAGGACGTTCATCTCCACCATGGGCGACGAACCGGGGGCTATTTCAGCAATAATCTCCATCGCATTACCCTGGACGGCATCGATAACCACCTCCTGATTCGCGGGTAACGTCATGGCCTCAAAGTGTTGTGGAGCCTCCCGAAGGGACTCTATATCACCGGCTGGAACCATAGACACCTCATCGCCCTCAACGGTCAGGCGCCGGGGCAGGGTCATAATCTGATTCCAATGCTTAGTCGGCTTGCCGTGGTTCATATTGAAGAGAACGATGACCCCACCTTCGCCATCGGGCGCGGCGGACGGCGCATGAACACCCGATGGCGTCGCAGCGCCGAAATTGAACTTGGCACCGTGGGTCACGATGAACTTGTCATGGTCTGTATCATAGTCGCCAAGGAGGTACTGGCCACCGCTCATATGGCTGAAAAACAAAAGCATATGGCGATCACCGATGGGCCAGAAATAGGGACAGGCCCCGTCGTCACCCACCAGGGTATACGCGTCGTCTTCGACAAAGGGATGAAGGTATTCCCAATGTTCGAGATCCGGTGATCTGAACAGAAAGTTAGCCCGGACCGGCTTGCCAGCCGGGCCTTCCGGTTTGGTCCCTGCCGAAAGCGAATAATACATCCCATCCTTCTTCCAGATGCACGGATCGAAGACCCGGTAGGGCAGTTCCGAACCATCTGACGATTTGATAGGGATGACCGCTTTATTGGCGACCTTCTCCCAGTTTAACAGCAAGGGATCACTTGACACCGCGACCATATTGCCCACGGCTGTGCCGTGGTACATGGCGATCACCCGGTCCTCCTCCACCAGGGCAGCACCCGAGAAACATTTGTCTTCAGGATCGGGATAAATGCAATAGGGTAGATCCCGCCAATGCACCAGATCATCCGATATGGCGTGTCCCCAGTGTTGCCTGGTATCTTCGGGCGGATAAGCCTGGTAAAACAGATGCCATTGGCCTTGCCAGTAACAGAGGCCATTTGGATCGTTCAGCATGGCTTCAGGGTTGATGTAGTGATAGATCGGTCGGTGCGGATCACCTTCATATGTTTTACGAGATGCATTCAAACGCTGCATCAGCGGGTTCGTCACAAGGGCGGCTTCCTGTTCTTCGAGCGTATGCGGGAAGGTGTATTTTGGTACCAGCGATGTATAATCAGGCATAAGGTCCTCCAAACCACTACTATGGTGAGTTAATGTACAGGAAATGGAACTTCCCCACCATCCAAAGGATAAATGGGACGTCGCAGGTTCTTATAATCATAGCTGAATAGATCCGGACTATGTACACCGGGCGTATCCACTTCCAGGATATCATGGGCAATAGGTGTATAATCCGCCCGGTAATGTACGGCAGACTTGAGGACAATCGCTTTTCGATCTTTTGGTTCAATACCCACACGGCGGAGCGCGGCGCAGTCATACGGCTGATCACGACGTTCTGTCAGGATGATTTCGATACCGCCAACGGTAACGACCGCCGTCCGCCCCATCTTGCCGATCCGGCCACGGCCCATCGAACCTTTATAAACATACCTCCCATCAGAGATTGTTTTTACGTACCCTGTTGCCACCACGGGCTCGCCATGAAGCGGCATGGTTTTTCCACCGATCTGAAGGTCTACGTTATGGCCGACGCCTGCCTGAATGGCAAGGGCTACGGATTCCGGATCAGCGATTACAGCGAAAACGGCACCCTGGACGTCCGCTTCGATGAAAGCCCGCAGAATAATCGTCCCATCACAGGGTCCCCCCCCGCCGGGATTATCCGATCCCTCTGCAAGGACCACAGGCTGACCTTCGGCCTCTTTGACCCGTTTGATCGCCGCATCAACGGAAACAAGATCTATATCGAACGCCATACGTTTATCCCATAGGTATTCTGCAAACTCGTCTGCGTACTTTTCGGCCAGACGCTGATCGTTGTCGGTGGTCACAAGCACGGAGACGCCGGTATCCTGGATATCGGCAAAGGGAAACCCCATCGACAAGGTCGCCGTGACCACACCAGGGCGGGCTTCAAGGGCGTGCAGATGTTGCACCACCTCTTCCATCAGCGGCTTCATCGTGCATTGCGCCGGAGGGGCCGTCAAAAGGGGCAGTTGGCGATACGCCATGGTGGGCTGAATCGTACCCTGAAGCATATCAAACATCACCCGAGCGGCCTCCAAGCCACGATCATAGCAATCGACATGGGGATACGTATCGAACCCTATGATCGTGTCAGCCACGTTGGCCATGGCCGCGGTGATATTGGCGTGGAGGTCCAAGGTTACAATAATGGGCAGATCTGCCACCACCGTCCGTACCGCCCGAATCAGGTCCCCTTCCGCGTCTTCCAGGTCCTCTGTGACCATCGCGCCGTGCAAATCCAGAAAAACACCGTCCAGGGGGCCGGCATCACGCAAGAGCGTGAGAAATTCCGCCTTAAGCGTGTCGTACGCTTGCTGTTGTACGATGCCGGACGGTGTGGCAAACGTCCAGAGCAGGGGGACGATTTGAAGGTCCGGTTTCTCTGCCTGCTCAATAAACCCACCGGTAATCGTGCTGGTCTGACGAAAGGCCGACATGATCTGCTCACCCCGATAGACCTCTTTAAAGCTCTCCATCGTGGTCGGTACGGAAGAAAAGGTGTTTGTTTCGTGCCCGATACAACCCAAGGCGACACGCATGGACCTTCTCCTTTCCTTTAGAAGTGGTTGAAGCGTCAATGGATGTGATCCATCAGTCTATAATTTTCATGTCTTTCAATATACTTTTGGTAATCTGTTGTCGGGGCGCTAAAATATCCTGAAAACTTTTTCCTTCGATATTCATGGCAAAAAAGAAGACCCGGTCCTCCCGTTCTACATAGCCTACATACCATCCGAGCGCCTTTCCCCCTTCACCACCAAGCCCGCCGGCACCGGACTTGGCACTTAATATATACCGATCTGTTTTTTCCTGGATTAATATCTCTTTTACCAGAGCGGTTGTTTTCGGAGACACCTTTAACGATTGATCATAAAATTTCTGTAAAAACTGAACTTGCGCTACCGCCGATATTTTAATACTGCCGTTCAACCAGAAACGGTCTACCCCCGAAGAAATATCCTGATTACCATATTCAAACCGGGCCAAAAACGCCGACATCCGCTCTACACCAATCTTTCGAGCTATATCCCGATATAGCGGTACAACAGAATATTGGATGGCTGATTTCAAATTATGCTGTTCCACCCAGTTTTCAGGCCACCAATCTTCTTCGGGATATGACCCCTTATCCCAGGTCAGGGTGGATTCGATATCCGGTACGACACCGGTCTCCAGGGCAATAAGTGAGTTAGGGATTTTAAAGGTGGAAAATGGCGTGAGTGGGGTATGAGCCCTTTCCTCGTTGTGTATGGTATATTGATCATTCTGCTGATCGAAGACCACGATTGTTCCCGTGAATACGCCAAAATGCTGATCAAATTGGGCCTGTGCCTGGGATGAGCATACCAACAGGAAAAACAGGGAAATTAGACATCGTCTTTGGATCATAGGTTCTTTACCTCCTACCAGTCCAGAAGGGGCAGGTATTTCGGCGATAGATTTTCCCGCATGGACGCGGGAAAACCCTTGTGATATCCCGTATCATTCAGATGCTTCGCCAGGTCGGTCGCAGACCTATCAAAAAACGAAGAAAAATAAACGTAACGAGGGGTATTCGTAGCATTTCCGGACCCTGAATGCAAGGCCATCGGATTAAACATCAAGAGGTCACCCTCGTTGGGACAGACCTCTATACCCCGGCTCGCATCTACACCGGCCATTTCAATCGGATTTTTTTTCAAGGCATCCAGTTCTTCAGCGGAATCCATTTTTGCCGTAGCGCGATACGTCTGATGATGGGAGCCCGGAACGATCATGAAGGCCGCACCGCCCGGAGGGACGGTACTTAGGCAATGCACCATTTGAAAGTACGTCTGCCGTGGTACGGCTTCATACTGTTGAGGGTAAAAGGCGAAATCTATATGCCAGCCCAGCGGCCCATACGGCGGCGGACAGGGGTCTGAGCGAATCAGCACCTGCTCAAGTAATTTCAGCTCACGGGCGTGTAAACTCTGATGGGCCAGGTCAATCAAATCTTCATTGGCAAATATGTCCGCCATGATCGCACCGGGAATCGGATGGCGCAAGCTTGTAACCCATTTTTCCGGTGGTTTGTCCGGTTTGACGATCGGTGGTAATAGACGGTCCATATGCTCACGGATACGGCGGGTTGTATCCAGATTGAGAAAATTGGACACAACGGTATACCCGTCTTCCTCCAGTTGATCCATATTCAGGGTCCTGCCAGCCATATTCTAAATCCTTGAAATGCTGTTTCAGTTAGAGGGATGCTCTAAAAATCGAGCAGGCACCCTGTCCCAGGGGATCGGATCTGCATCGCCTGTATAATTCGGCAAAAAAGGTTCGATCATAGCCCATTGCTCTGCCGGTAAATCCTCTGGTGGCGTGACCAGTAATTTGGACTGATAGGCTGAAAGTAGTGGCTCTGGCATCGCCTTGTAGCGCGGCAAATACCACATGGTGATAACGGTCCGCCGCTGATCGGTTTGATTGGCGTTGGCCGCGTGCAGCAATCGCGCATCACCGACGACGAGGTCACCGGCACGGACAGACACATTGACCTGCTCGGGATAGTTCGTATAGGCCGGCGATGTAGCTGGGTCCTGATGCCGGACATTGCCGTCATGACCCGTATTTGTCGTTTCATGCAACGGATGGGCGGTACGGTGAGAATGTGGTATCAGACGTAAACAGCCGTTCTCAGGGGCGGTGTCGATGAGATAAAACATCAGGAACAGTTGATGGGGCAGGGCATCATAACTAACGGGCTCACCCCAGAACGGCCAGTCCTGATGCCAGTAGGTCTGCGGGGTATGGGGCTCTTTTGAGATAATGAAAGCACTCCAATAACGCGGGTCATCGAAGCCTAGTTGCTGTAAAGCCCTCATGCTGCCGGGCCAGGCGATCAGTTCCTGGAAGACCGGGTCCTGAAAAGCCATCCCCACAATATGTCCCTGATTGCCGCTGGCGGCCTGCTGTTCGTCGGTGTAGGCGTCGAGAATACGGTCCGTAGCTCCCCGCAGACGATGGATCACATCCTGAGTTAACACTTGATCAAACACCGTAAATCCCTTGTCCACCAATTGTTCTAAACGATTTTCATGATCGGCAATCTCCGCCATAATATCCTCCGGTCCGATCTTCATGGGTTGTGGGACGCATAGATCTGCACATCCCCATCGCTGTTGAATGTAAAGACATCGTAGGCTACCGGATTCGGCCCTTCCATCCCGGGTGACCCCTCCGGCATACCAGGCAAAACCAGACCGGAAACCTGCGGTTGCTCTTTGAGAAGCCGCAGGACATCCTCTGCGGGAATATGCCCTTCGATGATATACCTGTCGATATACGCCGTATGGCACGACGCCAGATGACCCGGAACGCGGGCCCTGTCCGCATGCGGCTGATCAATCATCTCGACCGTAAATCCCTTTTCCTTCATATAATCTACCCAGATATCACAACATCCGCAACTGGGCGTTTTGTATACTTCCACCACCGTTTCGGCGGTAATATATCGGGTCGCCAAGGCGCCCACAACAACCAGAACGATACCGGCTACAATAATAGGAATACGCATAAAACTCTCCCGGAAACAAAGTGCTTACGCCATTAACCGCTCTTATAATTATTCATACAGTACACGCAGCTTTTTACACCGGTCCGACCGGCACAAGCCAGTTTTGAAAAAGCCGTGCCGAACCACTTGGCATAAGGCCAGTACTGCTTCTCCATGAGAAAACACAACCGCATCAGTTCTTCAATCAATCTGGCCGCAACCAGACGAGAGCCGAGTTCATCACCGACATCACCGCACCGGGCCATGAAGGGTTCTTCCTGATCTATTTTTCTCCATGGACAGGCCATCAGGTATAACCAGATCTCGGGCGGACGTCAATTCATTCAGATCATCATGGAAAATATCACCTGAGACTATCGTGCGAAGATATTGCGGCGCAATGAGTCGCCAATCAACGGCATCCATACCGTCCAGCGGATAAAAACCGATATAGCCTTCAAAAAATCGACGGACTGTCGTTACGGCGACCCGGTGGGCGACTGGGCCGTACGCCGCATATTTAATGGTCCCGCCATCGATTTTCGGCGTATCAAAATCGACCGGCAGTCCGTGAAAGGTATGGGGCAACGCGTCAGTCAAAATGGCTTTAATCTCTTCTCCCAACTGATCACACGCCTCTTCTTCCAGGAATAGATCTATTTTGGAGGGCCCCCAATGATGATCCATGGATTGCGGCGTGTCAAATCCAAGGACATCAGACCCGCGATGCAACTTGCCTGCTGCGTATTTCAGGTCCGGAAAGTGTCGGTCGATAACCGGCCGTACGCCTCATGGTAGAATAGTTCGCCTGCTCTTAACCCAGGCATAAAATGTGCTTCCATCATGATCCTCTATCATCTCCAATAAACAGCACCCTTGACGACTACAGCCCCTTACGCTTTTTTATAGTCACCACCCACCAACCTGTATGGAGTGTTACACATGAGCAATAATACGTTAATAAAACTAATGCAACGCTATCCATCAATAAGTGATTTACAGAAGCGGGCGAAAAAAAGGCTCCCCCATGTGGCCTGGGAGTATCTGGATTGCGGTACGGGCGATGAACGGGCGGTCACCAGAAACCTGGAAAAGATGGCCGAAGTGACCCTGGTACCAAAGTTTTTAAAAGGAGACCTCAGTCCCAATATATCTACTACCTTATTTGGTCAGACCTATGAGGCCCCATTCGGTATTTCGCCCGTTGGGCTATCCGGTTTGATGTGGCCCCGTGCGGAATGTATTCTGGCTGAAACAGCGGCGAAATACAGGATCCCCTACGGCTTAAGCACAGTAGCCACGCAGACGCCGGAGACCATTGGCCCCATTGCCGGCGATATGGGCTGGTTCCAACTCTATCCCCCCAAAGATGCGGGTATTCGAGACGATTTGCTGAAGCGGGCTCATGATACCGGCTTCAAGGTCATGGTGGTCACGGCGGATGTGCCTACCCCCAGTCGGCGCGAAAGGACACTTCGGGCGGGTCTGGTTATGCCACCGCGTATTACGCCGGGTTTTGTCTACGAGGCGCTCGTACATCCGGTCTGGACCTATCATACCCTGAAATGCGGGTTGCCCCGGTTGAGGACCATGGAGAAATATGCCGGATCAAAAAAAATGGGGGACATCGCTAATTTTGTTGGCCGAAAAATCGGCGGTAATCTTTCGTGGGATTATTTGAAAGATCTACGGGATACCTGGCCGGGGCCCCTTGTCCTGAAAGGGGTCCATCACCCGGACGATGCGGAGCAGGCCATTCAGATTGGTGTCGATGGCATTCAGGTCTCAAATCATGGCGCCCGTCAATTCGACGGGACGCCCGCTGCCATCGAGTTGCTGCCCGCCATCGTGACTCAGGTCCGTGGCAGAACCCCCATCTTATTTGACAGCGGCGTACGGTCGGGACTCGATATCATACGGGCCCTGACGCTGGGCGCTGATTTTGTGCTCCTGGGCCGGGCGTTTCTCTTCGGGGTGGCGGCCTTAGGCAAATACGGCGGAGACCACACGGCCGAGATCCTGATGAACGATGTAAAGGTTAACATGATTCAATTAGGCTATGAAACGCTGGATGAGATCAAGGCCTGAGGGCACTTCGATAAACGCTTCATCTGGTTTCATTCTCCGTTTTATTGATCACTTTCGCCGGGATGATAAATTGAAAGACCTCCGTTTTAATTTACCCTGAAAAACGTCCCCGCAATATACTTCCGCCCGCCGTACCAGGGTACATCCTGATCATCATGCTGCCAGTAGTATGCTGTAAATATCCGATTGTCGACCATCTGTACGGCGACGGGATACCCCCCATCGATCAGGCCGGTTGGACCAGCACTAAGGGTATCATCGCGGAGGCAGACAGGCTTGGACCAGGTCACGCCAAGATCCTCTGAGACGATCGCATACAAGCCGGTCGGATCAGGATTCCGGCGCATGTAAATGAGGACGATCCGTCCATCTCTCAGCAGAAGAGGAAAGGGCGAAACGGACCACATGTGAATCTTTCTGGGTGGTGACCACGACAGGCCTTTGTCGTCGGAAATGGTCACGGCTGTCCATCGTAGGCGCGCCCCCGCGGCCTGATACCAGCATCCAAGGACACATAACCAGCGCCCGTCCGGCAGAAAGAGGATTTGCGGATAGGAAGCAGCGATACGATGGGATGGATCTCCATAAATCTCTCCATAGAAATGCCAGGACACGCCCTGATCTTCGGTGACGTACAGTTGGGGACTGTACGGGGCACCCTGGGGCGATGAAGCCCCTTCAACCCCGCCGTATCCAACAAGCCAGGCTACGTATCGTCCATCACCGAGCGGAGCCACATTATTAGCCAGTTCAACAACGGTTTTCGTGTGGTGGGGAAAAAGAATTGACGGCGTGGTTTCCCATTGATGACCACGGTCTATGGAACGGTAGCAGTAAGCGATATTGTTTCTCACTGCCCGGTTATCCTGGATGGAGACCTCATCGCCACACCAGGCACGTCCCATCATGAATACAGCCTCTTTGCCTGACATATCCAGCACGTCACGCGGCGGTCCTGACGGACTTCCGTCCCTGGCCGTACCGTACTCATCCAGTCGTAAAACCCGCCGCTGCTCCGCTACAGACGCGCCGTTGTTAAACAGCATACCGTCATCCTGCGAGCGCCTCAGTCGCACATATCCTTTGTCCCATATACCCGACTGGCCGTGTCCCCCTTGCCGAGGGTCCGTATAATCACAAGGCGATTCAATATATCCAGCCAGCAACTCGTCGACCCATCGCCACAGCCCACCCTGGCGGGGCCAATGACACATCAGATCCTGGCCGCCGCAGATGGTGACATGATGTATATCTTTAATAGCCATATCTATCTACACGCCTATTTATAGCCATTTCCAGTTCAACCCGTAGGCAAATTCCACGGTAATGATTGTACGGACAGCGACCCCTTCGGTCGCTACACCGCCAAGCCGGTTTACGCGATACGGAAAATTATTCTGGCGAATATTAAGACGCACATCGCCTAAAAGCGGGAAAGTGAGCGTGTTGTAATTTTCTATGGACACCACGCGCCGGTTGGTGACACCGAAAAATTTATGATGGGCTCGTTTCTCACAACGCGCAAAATCCAGGCAAAATCGCCACGGTGCGGGTAGTGGACTAAAAATGGACAGGGTCTGTAAAAGTCCCTCTTTATCAATGAACCGCTAATAGTCCAGATGGTTCCTCTTATTAGAATATTAGTATAGGGTTCCGGTACCTGAGAAATATGGACGACATCTCGGGAGCTCGGTCTCTTTTGTTTCAGCTCACCTTCTTAGTCGATCATATCTTCAATAAACCAGAAAGCCCCTATATCCGGATACTGGTCTATGAGATGCGTTACTTCTTCAACATAGGTGCGTTTCAACCTGTCAGACTGCATCAGAATGCCCACCCAATCTTCCTATAGGTATTCTGTGGCCTTGTTCGGCGTTCCATAAATACCGATATTCTTGTTATTATAGAAGCGCATAATACACGACAAAAAAATAATCTGTCATCTCGACCGAACATAGTGAGTGGAGAGACCTAGCCCGAGACGGATCATGACTAGATCCTTCGGCTTCGCTCGGGAACCATTTTCGTCCGGTGGACGGAAATAGAGGCTTCAATGAAGGCGCTTTTCAATTTTTGTCGTGTACTATGATAGAAGCGTCTGACTTGATCTCTCATATATAAACGCATAATCTCCTGCGAATGATCTGTACTACAGTCATCTATGAGATATAATTTCCCGCGCGGCGAGGACTGACTCAATACATTATTAATGTCTTCTTCAAGATATCGTGCACCGTTACAAACCAGAATGACAACGGCTATCGGGGGTAACATAAGGTTACACTCTCTTTAAGGATCTGTCGTGATGTCGCCGTGAATTACTTCCAGTTCACTAAGTCTAGTGAATGAAGTGGTGACAGAATAATGCAGATATTCTCCGAAAGCCTGTTTTTATAATTGCATACTGACGAAAACGTGATATGATATCCTTACTGTATTATCTGTCTCTTCCCTGTGCTCTCTAATATGATAACCCCGGACAATCCATACTGGAGAAATCTCTATGAAAGAAATCACCGCCAGCGTCCATTACGACATCGCCCCTGCATGGGCGATCCTCGAACGAAAACTTATTGATCTGATGAATGAGGCTGTCCATCCATACGCGGAAAAATATACGAATCCGGACGGCGCGCTGATCTGGGCCGACACCTGGGCCGGTAGTCGGGACGGGATGGATGATTTCTATGAATCGTTCCATAACTTTGCCCAATTTTATGCCCTCGGTGGCGGCGATCATCTTTTACAGATGGCAGACCATCATTGGGACGGGATCACACGCCAGCTCACGAAATTCGGACGTATTTACAAAGAATACGAACGGGGCTATGATCAGTTTCATCAGTGTGAGAGCTATATTTATTTCTATCTCCTTTGTATGGCCGATCCGAAAAACACCAAACTCATCGACCGGGCGCAACGATTTGCCGGGTTTTATCTGAATGAAGACCCGGAAGCTCAGAATTACGATGCGACACACCGCATCATCCGGGCACCCCACAATGGCAGTGGCGGCCCCGCCTGGGGTATGAGTGATGACGACAGCCAGATGAGCTACAAGCCCGGGGGAAGTATGGTCGTCTATGGCCTGCCTCTGACAGATATCCCCGGTATCGAAGGGGTCGAAGATCTGGATGATCCGGCCAAGGCCCGTGCCATGGGTAAAGCGATGGCGGCACGGTTTCGGGAAGGGGATGTGGGCAACAACTTGAATGTCAACGGCCTGATCATGAATGCCTACCTGATGACGGGCGAAGACAAATACCGCGACTGGCTGCTGGAATACGTCGGTGGCTGGCTGGAACGTGCCAGAGCCAACGACGGATTGATGCCGGACAATGTGGGACTGGACGGACGCGTGGGTGCCTTGCACAACGGGGCATGGTACGGTGGTCTGTACGGCTGGACCTGGCCACATGGGTTCTACAATCTGGGTTATGCGGCGATTACCGCGGCTAACAATGCCTATCTTCTAACCGGTGATACAGATTATTTCGACCTGCCGCGCAAAATGATCGACCGCGTCCTCGAAGAGGGCTATGAAGCCGATTTCGATGAGATGGCCGATCAGATGAGCCTGCGCCAGCATTATATCGGTATAGATCGCTCTTTGGGCAGCGACCGTCGTACCTTCCACGCCCCCTTTCGTTACGGGAAACAGGGGTGGATGGACTACCAGCCGATGCAACCTTCTTTTCCACTGAATATCTGGAACGTGACGGAAGCGGATGAAGATTGGGCCCGCGTCGATTTTCTGAAGCAACGGAGCGGATACGATTGGAACAAGGTCGTCCCCTTCCGGGATAAAGGGGATATGCATCACGATGAACCATGGATCATGTACCTGATGGGTAAAAATCCGACCTATCCGGAACAGATGCTTGGGGCCGCCTACGCTCAGGTATGTCACCGTATCGCGCAGATCAGGGCAGACGACTCAGACCTGAGTACCGGTCCCCATATCCACCTCTGGCAGCAGATACAGCCCGTGACGACAGAAGCACTGGTACAACTCACCATGGGCTGTCCACAGGTCATCTATTACGGTGGGATGGTCAACGCCCGGCTTCGTTATTACGATGACCAGCGCCATCGTCCCGGCCTTCCAGACGATACGGCGGCGCTCGTAGACACGATCAAACCCGGACGCGTAGCCGTCACATTGGTTAATTTGAACCCATCGGAACAGCGCTCGATCATCGTACAGGCTGGTGGCCTGTCTGAACATCGGTTCAAGACCGTATCGCACGATACCTCTAATGCGCCGTATCCCGGGGCCACCGGTACCTATGCAGCTGATCCGCTTAAAATCCAATCAGACCCCCTCGAAATCAATGATGACCGGCTTCGTATCGTTCTGCCGCCAGCCACCTCCATCCGTTTGGATTTCGAGATGGATCGGTATGTCCGTTCGCCTAGATATCGATAGCAGGGTAGGGTGCTGAGATTCAACAAGGCGGGATGGATGGGCAAGGTTTTTGGTAAGTACAGCATATAGACAAAAGTATGTTGTGTTGTATAAGATATTGATGCGGATCAAGCGTTAAAAATGTGCCCTGGATAAAGAGATCTATGCTTGATCAGCACAGCGATACGCATACCCCGTACCTTACTGCGGTGTACATTCATTTTTCTTAAAACAGGATAAAAATCAAGGGGAGGGTGGATGGAGAATCCATTATCCTGGGCACACATCATCTACGGGGATTGAGAATCCGTCCACTTGCCGGGATGGGGCTTGGTCGCTGCCCTGGTACTTGCCGAGGATTTCATAGCCAGCAGCAGTCAGGGAGAAGACCTCGATCGTCTGCTGTTTTATATCTACGATCCAGTATTCTTTGACGCCTGATTTTTCATAAAGGACGAACTTATCCTGGCGGTCGATGATCCAGTTGCTGGGAGAGAGGATCTCAATGATCAGATCGGGCGGTCCTTCGATACCACGGTCGGAGATTAAGTCAAGGCGATCTTGAGCAAGAAACAGGATGTCCGGCTGGACGCTGGTGTTTTCGGTGGGGAGGAACACATCGATAGGGGCATATATAATCTGCCCTTTTTGATGTTGGTTCACATGGTTCGTCAAAGCCGTACCGAGTCTATTGATGACGATCTGATGCTTTGGATGCGGCGCCGGCGACATAAATAACTCTCCTTCAATAATTTCGTAGCGCCAGCCGGTATCGGGCAGACGGCTATAATCTGCATAGGTCCATGCGCCCTGTTCCGGCCAATCGCCAGCCGGGATCATCGGGGGAGGAGAGATGAGGGTCATGATGGCCTCTGGGAGAGTTTTGAGTTTTGAGTGCCTATTACAGGTAATATAGGATATTTGGTGTCTGGAGGCAAGGGGTTGGGAAGGCGTGCGGAGGCTTTGCTTCCATCAAGTTCCGACTACCGCCCCCTTCCCTTTGCCGGGAAGGAGGTCGGGGTTAGGTCCTTACTTCAACAACGTCATCCGTCGACTATCCGAGTACCCGGAGCTGCTCGAGAGCCGGTACAGATACACACCAGAGGCTACCGAAGCGCCCTGGCCATTCACCGCATTCCAGGTGATCTGGTAGCGGCCTGCGGCCTGCACCTGGTCTACGAGGCGTACCACTTCCTGGCCAAGCAGATTGTAGATGGTCAGCTGAATATGTGCACTCTGCGGCACTTCGTAGCTGATCGTCGTAGCCGGATTAAAGGGGTTCGGTGTGGCGGCGTTCAGCGAGAACGAAGCCGGGGCGGCTGTGCCCTTTCCGGAGACCGGCTGGACGATGGCACCCAATTGTACCGGGATCGTCTGAGCATACACGCTGGAAGCGACCAGGTCCGTCATCGTGAGATTGGCAGCACCGGCACCGGTGAGGGTCACCGGGATCAGGACCGCCTGACCGGCCGTCAGCGTTTGACCGCTCAGACTCAAGGCGATGAGTTGTAAGGTGCCATTCTCGATGCGGCTGTCGAGCATCAGTCCGTCGGTGTTGTCTGCAAGCACCGGAGTCCCTACGCTCATCAGTGATGGATCGAAACTGAAGCTGGCTTGCAGGCCGGCGACGCCGTTACCATCCAAGAGAACCGGAATGGCGGCGCTACCGTCGGCCATAAGCACGAGACTGCCGAGAGAGACGCCCACCGGACCGGTGGCAATCGCTTTACCCGAAGGCGGCTGGATGCCGAGGATGATGTTCGCAATCGCGATGGCATCAGTTACGGTGATGACTTCCGGATTGTCACCTGTTGCCGCATTGCGGATGTTGAACCCGACTGATCCTTCCGTCGGCAGGTCGCTGGACCCCAGAATTTCATTGACCAGAACCACGATATCACGGACATCTACCAGACCGTCAGGACTCGGATCGCCCTCGATCTGGCTACCAGCCAAGTCGCCTTGGATGCCCACCTGGATCTCGCCGTTTTGGAGATCTACATTGTCAACTTTCACGCCGGCGTCATCGGAGACGAGCAGGAAGCTGTCGTTAATGAGGTTCAGGGCTTTGGCCTGGCCGAGTAGATCGGCGGCAGTCGGTGCCGAACCGCCCGGAACGAGGGCGGGCACGGTGTAACAGATCTTGCCGATGATGACCGGGTTGCCGCCGGAAGGAATGGTAGCGGCGGTGGTGAAAAAGATCACGACTTTGAGGGTGTCGTTTACCACCGTCGTCTTGGCTTCTAAGCCGCTCGGTAGCATGGATACATCCAGCAGATCAACGACGTTGTCGGTGGTCGTATTGGTCTTGCCGAGCGTGACGATGTTGTTGCTGGCCTGGTCCAGGTCGATCGAAAACTGCAAACCGGCGATGGGTTTGCCCGAGTTGTTGGTAAGCGTGATGTCCACCTTGGGATCGTTAGCGCCGGGGCCTACGAACACGGTGCCCAGGGCAAGGGTCACACCAGACGTGGTGGGAGCGGGAGCGGACTGGATCGTGATCTTGCGGATCAGGTGGCTTCCGATTTCGGCGACATAGACGTTGCCGCTATCATCCACGGCCACACCGTAGGGATGATCAAACGAGGCGGCCGTGCCCTGGCCGTCGTCAGAGCCCCTTGAGCCTGAACCGGCCAACGTGCTCACCAGACCCTGCGGCGTGATCTTGCGGATCAGGTGGTTCCCGATTTCGGCGACATAGACGTTGCCGCTATCATCCACGGCCACTCCGCTGGGATTCTTAAACGAGGCGGCCGTGCCCCGGCCGTTGGCAGAGCCGGATGTGCCTGAACCGGCCAACGTGCTCACCAGACCCTGCGGCGTGATCTTGCGGATCAGGTGGTTCTTGCTATCGGCGACATAGACGTTGCCGCTATCATCCACGGCCACGTGGTTGGGATAATTAAACGAGGCGGCCGTGCCCTGGCCGTCGTCAGAGCCGGATGTGCCTGAACCGGCCAACGTGCTCACCAGACCCTGCGGCGTGATCTTGCGGATCAGGTGGTTTCCGTTATCGGCGACATAGACGTTGCCGCTATCATCCACGGCCACACCGTAGGGATAATTAAACAAGTGGGTCACATGAGGGAAGAAATTCCCGCGTATAGCATATAGCGTATAGTAGCCGCGCATCGCGATGCGCGGAGTTCCGAGTTAAACCAAGGGTATATTTTTCGAATAAGATATTAATGGATAGCAAGGGGGACGTAATCCCAGCACTCATAGCCTTCCGGTCCCGTCTCCCGCACCTTCCTGATAAAATATACGTGCAAGATGGGCGCAAGGCTTATATATTCAGTATATACAGTCCCTTAAATAATTGTGATCTCCTTTACAAGAACACACCCTATGCTGAACGACGATTTTGCAGACGAGGAATGGCAGGATTGGTACGGTCTGTCGTCTGAAGAGCAGTTTCTGGAGGCGCAGAAGCTCTATGAGGTGTTTCTTTTAATGGGAGGTACGCTTGACCCGGAGCCCGATTCCCAAAGCCCTTTCAATGATTTTAAAATCCCCCTTGAAAGCATTGCTGATGGGCGGTCAGGCCTGTATTCTGTACGGCGCGGCGGCGTTCACCCGTGATATCGATATCGCCATTCTTTAGGATGAGGAAAATCTGGATGAACTGCGCGCCGTCCTTGAAGTCTGCGAGGCGACCCCGACCTAAGTTCCCGCCCTTTCGGCTGAAGCCCATCAAAAAGCCCATGCGTGCCATTTTCGCTGCCATGGACCGGACCTGGACGGCCTACGCATTGATGTCATGACTCAGATGCGCGGCTGTGAGGCATCAGGGACCGGGTGGCAGATCCACGATACCTTCCAATCTTTTCTCCAGCCACCGCCTCTATCCTCAAGCTTGCGGTTTCATTTCAAGCCCCACGCTCTTATGCTTCCTCCTGATTCGCCCGTGCAATGAAGACCCGGTTATCGTGATAGACGGCCCCGCGCCCCATGTCTGCATCGCGTTCGGCTACCGTGGCATTGATCGATGCCCCCGCATTAAATTTCGGCCACAACCCCTTGGGACTGAGTGCCATCCCCGGCCTGATGGCCTCACTTTCCAGCAACAGCGCCCCGAACTCACCACGATCATTCCATACTCGAACCCGACTATCGGGGGTCAGTCCCCGTTTTTTAATGTCTTCAGGGTGCAATGTCACAGTTACCGCATCCGAACCGTTAGATTTCACCGCATATACGGAATTCAAAAGTTGTTTATTCCCCGGAGAGAGCAAGGCCAGTGAACCATCCGATACATCCGTCGCTGCTTCTAATGGGGGCGTATAATGAGGGAAACGCCCCAGACCATCGGCTTCCGCCCGCTCGGATTGGAATTCAAACTTCAGCGAAGGGGTAAAAAATTCTTCCAGAAAGGGTTGGTACGGCTTTGGCCAATTCAATCTCGCCCAACCCCGTTCCCTAAGTTGCTCGAGGGTAATGCCATCCAGGGCGGGATGCTCGGAAGCCAAGGCATCCCGCGCCATGTCTTCGTCACTGGCATACAGCGCAGGCTCATCTAAACCCATACGCTTCGCCAGTTGGCGAAAGATTTCCGTATGCCGACGACAATCCCCCGGTGGCGCCACCACCGGTTCGTTCCACTGGAGGTACAGGTGGCTGAAGGAGTCATGTAAATCAGCATGTTCGGTCTGCATCGTTCCGGGAAGCACGAGATCCGCATAATCCACCGTATCGGTATGAAAATTCTCTATGACCACGGTGAACAAATCTTCTCGAGAGAGCCCTTTTCGAATTCTGCCCTGGTCCGGATTTGACACCATGGGATTGGCAGCCCAGATGATCAGCGTCTTAATCGGTGGATCATCCAGATCGAGAAGCCCCTGGCCCAACCGGGTCATGGCCAGGGATCTCGTTTCGTAAGGCTGAAGGTCCGGCCGCTGTAGCGCGTCTTTATTGAGTTGATAGGTCGGCCCCGTGGAATAACAAATCCCGCCGCCCAATCGCTGAAAATCCCCCGTGACAGCGGGCAGGCAGGACAACACGCGTGAGGCCTGACCACCGCCCTGATGACGTTGCATGCCCATGGCTGTACGAATGCCGGTCGGTCGCCGTGTGGCCATCAAATGGGCCAGATCCATAATAGAAGCTTCTGGCAGGCCACATATTTTTGCGGTGTGGGCTATCGTATATTCTTCAAGTTCATTGGCGCGGAATGCTTCCCATCCAAGCGTGCGCTCAGCCAGATAGGCCTGATCCTCAGCACCGAGTTCAACAAGTTGGCGCATAAGCGCGAGAGCAAGGGCGGCATCTGTCCCTGGTTTAAGCGGCAGGTGGATATCTGCGTGTTTTGCTGTGGCTGTTCTAATAGGGTCTATCACGATAATAACGGCGCCGTTTTCACGGGCTGTTTTGATGAACGGCCACAAATGCTGGTTGGTCACCGTCGTATTGGTCCCCCACAGCAGGATAAGTTTGGAATGAACCAGATCCTCCGGGTCCATACCAGCAGCCGAACCCGTGGTATACCGCATACCGACATGCCCGGCGACGGAACATATATTCGGATCGTGCTGCGAGGCGCCAAGGTGGTGAAATAACCGTTTACCGGAACCTATAATGCCTTGAATCCAACCTACGGTGCCGCTGCCTGCGTACGGCCAGATGGCTTCCCCGCCAAACTGCTTGATGGTCGTCTGAAGGTTGGCCGCTATTTCATCCAGCGCCTCATCCCAGGAGATACGCTCGAACAAGCCACTTCCTTTCGGGCCTGTTCTCCGCATCGGATACATCAGACGATCCGGATGGGCTGTATACTCGAGATATTTTGATGTTTTTGAACACAGGCTTTTGCCGGTAAACGGGTGGTCTCTATTCGCCCGTAGCTTGATCGGCTGGCCGTCCTCAAGATCCACCACCCATGAACATCCATCCGGGCAGTCGAGTGGACAGGCCCCTATGACACTCCTTTGAGCAGGATGGACGGTTTGTGCGGCGTGGTCAGCCATGGGGTCTCCTCTATATAATTGTTGCCTTTATTGTTTAAACACCGTTGCCGTTGATTCTGTTTGGCCTTTCAAAATATAGATTTTTCCTGCCTCCGCACAAACGATTTCTCCGAACCCGTCGCCATCAAAATCCGCGATGGCAGCCCAGGCCATAGAGACGGGGGATACCCAGCGAATTTCTCCCCGCCTGTTCTCATCGGTCCCAAGACAATATCGACCACAGAGAAACTCGCCCTTGCCATCACCGTCGACATCGACGGCTAGCACCGGACTGTCCGGGGCTTCAGGCAACTCGAGGGTCCATTTAATCTCACCCGTCCACAGGTTGCGGCAAACAAATGTGCGATGATTTATCAGGACATACCCTGCCTCCATAACGCCATCCCCATCTACATCGATCAGGCCAATTTTAAGGGGTACGTCATACCCGTGATCCTCATGCCATACCCCTTCTCTCGGGTCCGGGTTCATCAGACCAAAACTACCGTATCCGGCAACGGAAACCAGCCAGTGCGGTTTCAACGCATCCGGCGTGTGGTAGAGGGGTACAAAGCTATTATAGAGGTTGCCTGCGTACAGCGCCTTCTCTTCACCCAGATTGACGGTGTGGTTGAGGTACACAAAGGCCCCATCCGAACCACGCAGTACAGCCATATAGCTGAGCATGTCCATCATAATTTCGTCCAGGCCATCGCCGTCGAAGTCGAAACAGGTCGGGAAACTGTTGGGCAGGTAAGGCCGCACCGAGGTCCCTTGCCAGTGCAATCCCTTGAACCAGAGTAAGCCCCCGGTCGGCCCATCAAGCAGACAGGTCCCTTCGATATTCCTCAGATCATTATTGACGGATATGGCGACCGCGGACCGGGGCCCCGGCAGGAAAGATCCGGCGATCCAGGCGATGGGCATCCCGTTCTGTGCGGTAGAAACACCCAGGTTCGTTTGCCAGATCAACTCCCCGTCAGGTCGGTAGGCACGGACGACGACCTCACCGGCTTCGTTACATCCAGGGGCAATAAGGGCATATTCTCCCGTGCCTTCCAGATCATAGAGCAAGGGACTGTGGTGTCTATCCCGTGCCCCCAGAAATTCAGTATTGAGGGTCTCCGTAGCTACGCCGGTCCCATTGATAGAAAATATGCGTACCCGATGGCCAGCTGTAGCCACGACCAGTTCCGCCTGCCCATCTCCGTTCAGGTCGGCCGCACTGATTGTAGGCGGCACACCACCCGTCAGAGGCAACTGCCAGAGCCGTGCGCCATACCAGGTACAGGCATTCAATGTGCCCTGACTCCCCAGGTATAAAAACAAGGCTTCTGCGGCATCTATCGCCGTATGAACCGGTGACTCAAACAGCGCCGAATCGGTGGTCTGCCCTATGCTCTGTAGGTTGTCAAGGCCGATCGTATACCGTCCAAGCACCGCTTTGCCCTCTGGCTCAACATGGCGGAGGAGCAAATCTTTGCCTATACAGGTTACCCCCCATAGACCCGAATTTTCGAAGACCGCTAAAGCCACTGGGGGCTTGCGTGCCTGGAGTCTATATACCGTCAGTCTACCCATGACCGGTGTGGTCCCCTCAGGTGCATCCAGGATCAGGAGCGTATGGTCCGGCCCCATCCCAGGACACCAGGCATCTTCGAACTCGGCCTTAACCCTACCCGTCTCACCACAACGGACCCGGACAAATGCCCGGTAGTCGTACGCCGGGTCCAGGACGTTATAGACCAGCTCCGTTATGCCATCCCCATCCACATCAGCAACCGCCATATGTTCTACCGCCACACCGGGCACCACATACACTTCCCCATAATAATGGGACCAGAGCAGTTCGTTTTCTCCGTCCCGACTGAGCCGTATCCCATGCACATGCTTCTGTACATTTTCGGAAGCAACACAAAGAATCGGTTGCTGATTCTTGCCGTACCCCACATCCCAGACCCCATAGTTGCGGAGATGTTGACCGTCGATACGATAGGTCAGCGTACTGATTATCTCGCCGGTCCGGGCGTCAAATCCCCGGCAGCGATGGTGCCGTATATTCCAGATGACCGGTTCATCCGGGTGGCTCATGTCCAGTTTGATATCGCACCCATGGTCATGACGTTCTGGCCATTCATCCGGGAGAACCACGGTCCGCTGCCACACCATCTGAGGCAGGCCGTCAGGTGGAAAATGGAATAAACACCCTTCATCGTCATAGGCCAGAAAGACGACCGCTTCGAGGCCCGTCTGATCAGATAGAATATTTCCGACTGCCACACGAACCTGAACATGTCCGGGCTCAAACAGATGAGACCAACCTGTTTGGCCGGTTTCCGCATTCAACAAAATCAGCTGTGGGCCCTTACCGAGCAGAATATGGTCCTGCCCATTTTCACACAGGTCACCAAAGAAACAGAAGGTACCGGTTTCGGTACTGGTCCACAGGACCTCGCCCGCTGTTGAAACCAGCCGAAGGCGGCTGTCACAAATAAGCAGGCGCACGATGCCATCGGCCGTGGTGACGGTTTCAATCCAGTCCACCTCACCGCCGACGTCAAGGGTAGACCATATTTCCGGTGCGTCGGTCATCCGGCAGGTCAATGGCGAAAACCCGGTAATCTGTCCGTCATGCAGGGTCTGTGGCCAGTCCGGATTTTGAACCTCCGTACATCGGATACCGGGTAGCAATGGATGGGTATTTGGAGCCATACGTGATTATTCCAATCGAGCGCATTTGGTCGCTTCGTCCATGGCACGGATAAAACAGGCCACACGACCCACGCCCATTCAAAGATCTGTTATGGGGTTTTGTTCGCACCCCTTGCCATCAGAGCCTGAGCTGCCGACTGCTGCCTGGCTGCACGGGCGAGATCAAGCGGCGTATGGCCGTCCTGGTCCCGCAGGTCAGGGTCGGCTCCCGCCTTGATGAGCGTGTGAATGGCATCGCGCCCGGTACCTCGTGCAGCGATGAGATGGAGGGCCGTCTGCCCTTGATCGTTTTTTGCGTTTGGATCTGCCCCATATTTGAGCCACGTTTTAATCCGTGCACCATGGCCGTGGTTTGCGTCGTGAAGCATCAGCCCGTGGTTGGTGTCCCAACCGTGCGCAAGCAGCAATTCAATGCGTTCAGCCATCGTGTCCGAAGGCATATGGCCGCCCACACCGTTATTCGGATTTGCCCCGTTCTGTAGCAGGTATCGCACGCCCTCAACGGTCCCGAATCTGAGTTGCATGGTCAGCGGCGATTCGCCCAGGGTCGTCAGGGATTCTATATCAGCGCCTGCATCGAGGCACAGCCCGGCGACGGCCAACGAGGTCCAATGATGGATGGCCTGAGCGATCCCTCGCCCCGCAGTAAAATCCGCGTAGATCAGATCTGCATCGGCCTGCAGATGGTGGCGTACCACATCGACCTGATCATTGATTATCGCCTCACGGAAAGAACGCACGGATGCGGGCGTCAACACATCTGCAATCTGCCTGTGCAGCTTTTTGTAGCAATGCCCCTTGTTGAGGCTCACGAGTTGTCGGAGTAAGGCGTGCGCCTTGTAGCTCCTGTCATTCGTGAGGGCCGGGTAACGTTTAACCAGCGCCGCCACACCCTGGACATCCCCATCTACCACCAGCGCCAAAAATGATTCGGTGTGTGTTTGACTTATCGTAATGGGACCCTCATCGTCTGGCCTACTTGCGTTTCGGATAAAAACGGCTTTATCTTAGTAGAATAATACTCATATTGTGGTCCATGGCAAAGGGGTTTTACCGGGTTAAGCCTGTGAACCAAATCCCACGTGGTGGTTGCCATCGGATGAATGGTTTGCTTGAGTGGTTTTCCATATCGTGTTATATTGAAGCAGATATCGAAAGCCCGTAACCCGTAAATTACAACACGCTATTTTCTCACTGACAATCATTTTACATTAAGGATATCCCCATGCCTATCTCCTCCAAGCATACCCATGTTGCTGCTGAACACGGTGTCGTCACCTCTTTTCCAGGCGAATTTTTTGGATATTTCGGCTGGCCCTCTATCACCCGGATGGACGACGGGACCTTGTGTGTCGCGGCATCCGGGTTACGCAATACCCATGTCTGCCCGTTTGGTCGCAGCGTGCTCATGACCAGCACCGATGAGGGGCGATCCTGGACCAGTCCCCGTGTGGTCAACGATAGCCCACTCGATGACCGTGATACGGGCCTTGTTTCTCTCGGGAATGGTAAGTTGCTCATGTCCTGGTTTGTGACGGACAACCGCCAGTCCTCCATGAAAAAGATCGATGATCTGAAGGATCAGGAACAGAAGATGCGCTGGCGAGAAGGTTTTGCGAGGATGACCGATGAGAACGCGGCCCATTGGGCAGGCGCCTGGGTACGCTACAGTGGGGATGGAGGCATGACCTGGGACGCGCCCGTGAACGTCCCGCTGACCACCCCGCATGGCCCGATACGCTTGCAGTCGGGTGAGTTACTTTTTTTCGGTAAGCCCTATGGCAATATGGCAAAATTGGTTCAGGGTGACGGTAAAATTGCGGCCATGCGCAGTGCGGATGATGGCCGCACGTGGGCGATGCTCGGCTCGGTACCGCTGTATCCCAAAACGGTTGAAGGCAACTACCACGAACCGCATGTCGTGGAATTATCAGATGGCAAGCTCATCGGGCTTATTCGGTTTCAGGGCAAGGCAGACGCCCCGCATTCGCTGGATGATCTGGATCTTATAAATTTTTCTCTGATGCAGACCGAATCAACAGACGGCGGTCAGACGTGGACGCCGGTAACGCCTCTCCCTTTCCACGGATCTCCGCCTCATCTGCTGAGGCATTCTTCCGGTCTACTCGTCTGTGTGTACGGCTATCGCCTTAAACCATACGGCCAGCGGGCGATGATCAGCCGAGATCAAGGACAAAACTGGGAGACGGACTATATCTTACGGGATGACGGCCCGGATAGCGACCTGGGCTATCCTTCCAGTGTTGAAATGGATGATGGCAGTATCTTCACGGTGTATTACCAGAAACCCGCCTCGGTCGAAGATAAGTGTGCCGTTCTGTGGACCCGGTGGCGATTGGACACCTGACAGAAACCATGGTTTGTAGACCTGGTGAAATATCTATGAGGATATGAGCACGTAGGGGTATGAACTGGCGGATCTCGTCTCTACATGGATTTTAGTTTTCATGCGTAGAATACATCATATTCTTCACAGGGACGACAGGTAATCAATAGAGCATCTTTTTCCTTGTTTTTAACATAGGTATTAAATGCTTCGAAATCAGGGAAATTGCTTTGCATATTTTCCAAGGATCACCACAGCCCTTGCACGCGCCCCCGCCAGAAGCAGGTCAGGACCGTAGCCGGCCCCTCACTCGAGAGAATATTGTTCATGAACTGGTCGTACTTACTCAACTGGTCGCCGTCAGGGTCATGTATCCATAGCAGGTGTGGCCCGTCAATAACATCCAGGATGCGCTTGGCCAGGGCCAGGGCATCTACCGCTATTTCCGGTGCATGATCAATGGCCGTCATGCACGTATACAATGTCCGGTTCATAGGCTCCATCCACAGCACTTCGGAAGTATAGGCCTGAAAGGAACACCCGAAGCGCCACTCCTCGCGGGGCGTCATCTCGGTTTTGGGCGCGGGGCGCCAGGTGTCGTCCTCAATATTGATGATATAATGATAATACGCCATGAGATCCTCCCGCATGCCGTATTTCCAGATCTTCCACCAGGTGGTCACGGTTCGCGCCATATCTTCTTCAATACGGTCTGGCAGAATATCAAGAATAATCTCAGCAGCGACGGCTGCGAATTTGCAGTGGATGTTGAGTTCCCAGGCAGGGTGTTCTTCGTGTCCTTCGCGTCGCCATACGTCGATTTGCGTCTCTGACTGCCAGGTGCCGGTTTTGTACAGGTTGTCGAAGGCCTGGAGGTAAATCTCCTGCCGCCCCGAAAACCGGTACGCCAGGGCGTTAATCATAAGCAGAATCAGGTTGTAGGCCCCTTTGCTGGACTTGACATCCCACGCGTTGCCAAAGTAGCCGAGTTTGTAATCAACCGATTGCCAGTAATCCGCGAACATCACGAACATCTCTTCAATTCGACCACGTACCTTTTCAGGTGCGTGGGGATGATAATGATACATACCCAGGCAGGCATCGAGGTACTGATCGGGGGAGGTTTGATCGGAAATGCGCCCGCTGTAGGGTTTTCCCATCCAGCCCGGACGCCAGTCCCCTTCACCGAGTTTGCAGATCAGGTCCAGAGAGTTGAAGGCTTTTGCGGCCTGATCAAGTGCGTCAGGTTCCTGGGTGGCGCTGTAGCGCCAGGCCTGTGACGCCAAATAGAGCCCGGACGTGGTGATAGAATTCTCGTAGTTGAGGAGATCCCAGTCGCCATCCGGCTTGTGTCGCCACTGGCCATAGTCATGACGAACCCCTTTGTAGGGGAAGTCAGATTCGTTCAGGGGTCTGATCGTTTCACCGTCGATCTTGAGCAACGAATACATGATCCCTGATTCGCTGAAGATGACGGATGGGTAGTGTTCCTGAATAATGTTGATTTTCTGCTGCAGCGGTTTCCCGGCAAGCGTTTCAAGCCACCCTATAATCCTCCTCCTCTCCTGCGCTAACACGTACCTAAAACTTTATTTTTAAACCACCATTTACCACAAAGCCGTCCACAGGGGCATAAATGTCGTTGAAGGTAGGATTAGTTATTGAGCCGGAAAAGATGGTTTCAAACTTTGATTGCCGCGTATCAAGGAAATTTTCAAAGTTCAGAAACAGGGAGAAGCCCTCCCATATTTTTTCAGTCATCAGGCCAAAAATCCAATATCGTCTGCCCGTTCTACCGTCATTTAACTCTTGCGGACTGAAATAATAGGCTTCCAGCCCGATTCTTATCTCTTCATGTTTTTCATACATCAAAACATTATTCAACCGGTGTCGGGCGACCAAGGGAAATGTGGTTGTATTTCCGTTATAGTGTTCTTTGACATTAGCGTGCGTATAGCCCACAAATAGTTTAAACGCATCATAGGTCAGTTTTATGTTGGTTTCAATGCCTTTGGTGTCGATAAACCCGCTGGGCTGTTGGAATTCAAAAAGGCCCGATGGCGTGGGCGCGAGTAAAATCGGTTCATTTATTCGGGTGTAAAACAGCAGGCTATTGATGCTGAAGGTCATCCGAGTTGAAAGCGGCGTGCGGTAGTTTATATCAATATTTGTTCCGAACGATTCTTCAGCTTTTGTTATTTTAACGTCAATGGGCAACACATTTCTGAACTGCAGGCGCTCGGTATCTTCGGTAAAAACCGTAGGTGTTTTGTACCCTAATCCACCGCTAAGCCTGAGGGTCGATTTGGGATTGAGTTTAATCAAAAGCGCGGTTCTGGGCAGGACAAATCGGCCAAATTCGTTCTGCTGGTCGACGCGCAGACCGGTTTCCAGGCTTACTCTTTCGGACGCCTTCCAGGTGTTTTGGACAAAGGCGCCAAAGGTGATATGCTTGTAATCCAAGGCCTCGGACGTGTCAGGTTGATCTTGCGTGAACTGGTCGGTCCAAAGATTAAGGCCTGCGACCCACTCAAACTGATCACTGGTATGGCTGTAACTTGCTTCGCTGAATGAGGATACCTGTTTGCCAGCGAATTTGAAATTTGGAATTTCAACGCTTCTGTCATAGTAGCCCACACTATTTTTCAACGAAAACTTTGCCTCCTTACCGATTAGATGGTCCAGGCCAAATTGTGTACTCAAGCGCGTCGTCTGGTTCTTTTCAAAAAAAGCATTCACGCTGGATGCCTGGCCTTCGATATATTTAACATCGCCACCGGTTCTATCTTCGATCGTACTGTTAAAGCCAAGGTTAAGCGTGGTCTTATTGTTTAAGTAAACAAACAACTTCGGGTTTATTGTATAACGCCTGAATTCGGGAATCGCTGTTAAACCCAGGTCTGTCGGGTCGTACGGTGTGCCCAGATTGTATGAAACAAAAACGGTGGTTCCAATCCGCCCAGCCTTCTGGGCGTAAAAGCCGCTGGCATCCAGGCCTAACGCGGAGGTCCCATTGAGCATCACGCTTAGCTGCTTGCCGTCCGTTGGGGTTCTGGAAACAAGGTTGACCAACCCGGCAATCGCGCCGCCGCCATGAAGGGTTGAAGAGGCCCCTTTAATGACTTCCACCTGTTTTAAATCGAGCGGCACAATTTGCAAAAGACTTAATCCACCGGAAAACCCGGCATAGAGAGGAAAACCATCTTTCAAGATCTGCGTGTATTTGCCATCAAGGCCTTGAATGCGGACACTGGAATTGTAAGAAGTGGCCGAGGTCTGCTGTGTTTGGATCCCCGTGCTCTCATTCAGCAGCATGCGGATATCCCCGGGTTTCATATTGCCTTTTTCATCCAGTTCCTCACCCGAGATGGCTTCGACACGGGTTGGAATATCCGCAATGGTGCGGCTTGACCGCGTGGCCGAAACGGTGATCTCTTCCATTTCTTCCGCATGGATATGAAGCAAAATCTCCAGGGACTCGCTTTGTGATAACGGGAAATTGAATATTTCAGATCTTTCCTCGTAGCCGATGTAACTAAAAATGATTTTCTGTTTGCCGGCGGGAATGTTCTGAATTTCTACGAAACCATCCAGGTTTGTGTTTCCCCCCATTGTCGTGCCTTCCAAAATTACATGGGCACCAACGAGCGGTTGTTTGTTATCTGCATCTTTGATCGTCACTTGAAATGTAGTTTGGCTCCAGGCGACGGTAGAAAAACATATCCAAGCGAGCAATGGCAAAAGTACCGATTTCATTTCAAGTATTCCTATTTGAGTTATGGAACAAGCAGGCCAAGAACTCGGGTATCATGGAACATGAATGCAACAAGGCTTAGATAGCATTTTCCGTTAAACGTGTTTAATTCGGTGCCCTCAGGCACATATGGGCGTAATATGTCTTCAGGTACTTCATATGAAGCAAGAATTAGATTATTCCAGTTTGCTTTAATAAATTTCATAGTTGAGTATACCGACTTGTGACCCGGACCATACGCTTAGTCAAACACTTCGATTGAATCCCCTTCTTTCAACATTCCTTCGACCAAAACGGCGCAATAAACACCGGCAGCAGCACCGTGTGCCTGGGCGGCTTTGCGTAAGACTTCCGGGTTGTGTTCGCCCGTATCAGGGTCGAGCGAAATCATCTTACAGCGCGGGTCACGTTCCAGCACCATAATCACCGCCCTCGAACCGTTACGCAGTTTGCGACCGACGAATTCATCTTCGGCAAAGCCATGATCCGATGCGAGGTTCAGATAGATGTTTGCCCGAAACCGTCGTTCATCAATCGGAAGGCCCAACTCCGCATCGACCTGTCGGACGGTTTGCGAGCTAATCAACGAAACCGGACGACAGTCGGTCAACGCACGGTCTGAGTGCACGAGCGTGAGGTGATTTTCACCACGCAAGCCTTCACCGAGCATTTCTATCAACGCCGGGTCATCAACAGCGACGACGGCACCGGACGGCGTCACGATATCCAACATCAGAACATCCTGGGGACCGTATTTAGCTACACCTTCATCGATCGCTGCTTTCCGTTTCACACGTAGTTGTTTGGCGTCGTGCTGCTCGATTTCGCCGTCGTGCTGTTTGCCTGACGTTCCTGCCAACCCTTTCCCGACGAAAAATATACCGCATATCACGACAGCATTTTTCGGCGACGGGTTCAGATCCTTGTCAGGTATTATACCGCCGTTCGTCGGGCGAAGTATTAAAATAGATATCATTCCCATCAGGATCTCTGATCCAAGCGCCATCGGAACCATCGGATTCCTTTACCGCATCACATTCCATATTGAGTCCTTGTCCCTTGAGGGCTTCTGCCCTCGCAAAAACGTCCCCGCCTCGAAAGTTGAGCGTGTTTGATGAAATATGGCCCTGAAAAAGGTGGAGTTCATTTTCCCCATCACTAATCACCGCCCAACCATCGTCCATCTTTCCGCCAGTCTGTACGAATCCCAGTTTTGCGTAAAACGCACACGACGCCTCCAGGTCTTTAACATTCAAACAAATAGATAACTTACCATTAACGGACGGTGTAGCGACGGCCATCAAGTATCTTTTCTATTTTTGTGTGCCTGACGACACGAAACAAGTAGCCTTGACCTTGTACGGCAGATGAATAGATCGGGACCATAGCCGCGTTGATATCGTTGAACTATCGTTTACAAGGATGAGCCATGTAAAGGTGATTTTATATTACGGATTTCCAGATAAAAAGGAAAGAAATTATTCCAGGTTTTACGGGGTTCTATCGATCTATTCTCTTTCGCCATGAGCGGCGCCTGTAGCCTATGGGCACACGGGCGTGGCAACATCCGCGCAGGGCATGTTGTGATTGAAACCCGATTCTGGTTTCCTATCTTGCCAGAGGGGATTACCTTATCACGGATTGGATGCAGGGAACAACGTACTCTGTGACCACGGATTGCCGTCCTTAGTGCTCGGGAAGGCGTTTTTTACCGGAACTGGGCACCGTTACGCACGCCTGAATACTTCCATGGACACCTTTCACCCTGAGGGCCTATGCCAGACCATCCTGTAACAGCCATCATCGTCGGTGCCGGTCACCGATCGATGCATTATGCCTCTTATGCAACGCGCCATCCCGAAGCGCTCAAGATTGTCGGGGTCGCCGATCCTATCGAACGGAGGCGAAAGCAAGTGGCCGAAAAATTCGCGCTGCCGGAGACACGCTGTTTCCGGACAGCCGATGAGCTGGCCACCCAACCGAAATTCGCAGATGTGGTCATCAACGGCACGATGGACCACCATCATGTCCCCACGTCTCTGCCGTTGCTGAAAGCCGGGTATCATCTGCTGCTTGAAAAGCCGCTGGCTACCGATGAATCCGAGATGCAGCAGTTGGTACAGGCCGCTAAAGCACATGATCGAACCGTTATGATCTGCCACGTGCTCCGCTATGCGCCTTTTTATACCAGAATACGTGAACTGATCGCCGAGGGGGAAATCGGAGATCTGGTTAACATACAGACGACAGAGCATGTCAGCTATCATCATATGGCCGTCGGGTTCGTACGGGGGAAATGGAACAACAAAGCCCGATGCCAGTCTTCGATGCTTATGGCCAAATGTTGCCACGATCTGGATTTACTGGCCTGGATGAAAAGCGGTATTCCGCCCATATCCGTCGCCTCGTTCGGCAGCAACATGTATTTCCGTCCTCAGAACAGGCCTGAAGGGGCCGGCGATCGATGTCTGGTGGATTGTGCCATCGAACCGGACTGTCTATACTCCGCCAAAAAACATTACATCGATCATCCGGACCGGTGGTCTTTTTATGTCTGGGACACGCTTGAACATATCCAACAGCCCACCATCGACCAGAAAATTGCCTCGTTGAAAACGGATAACCCTTACGGACGGTGCGTCTGGCGATGTGACAACGACGTCGTAGATCATCAGTCGGTGATGGTGACCTTTGAAGATGGCTGTACGGCCACCCACAATATGGTGGGCGGCACCGCCCGTCCTTCAAGAGCCATTCATCTGTTAGGGACCAAAGGGGAAATCCAGGGCGTATTCGAGGACAGCCAAATGGTCATCAGACATATCGACACCCGACCGGGTCATGAATATTCGGAGGAGGTCATTGATCTCAACGAACAGGGGGATATGCACGGCGCTTCGGGGGGCCACGGCGGCGGCGACTTGAGATTGGTCTCGGATCTCGTCAATACGATACGCGGTCGCCCCCATTCAATCTCCTGCACCACACTGGATGACTCGATCGCTGGTCATGCCATAGGCTTCGGTGCAGATCAGGCGATGGAACAACATACGGTCGTAGAAATCAGCATATGAGTGAACGGCAAAACACAGGAGGCTGGTTTGAGCATGACGTATAACCTGGAAGAAGGATATAAGATTCAGCTCGATGAACCGGTGGTCGTCTCGATGGCTCCCCCCGGCGAAACAAGATGGGGCCGATATCAATTTGTGCGTATGTCACACTATCCGGACGGTAAAATCCTGTTGCGGCATCATACGGGTGCGGACAGTGTCACGGCGTATGGTGCGGCTGAGCCAGCCTTTCTTTCGGCCGACCGCGGGCAGACGTGGACGCGATGCGAGGCGGGTGAGGTCCCGGACACCGGATTTTCTTTTCCTGTATTCGACGACGAATTCCTGTGGGTGCCCCCTGCCCAGCCATTCAACATACAGGCCACCGGATTAAACCTCCCCGAGCCGGTCGGTACGTTCTTTTCCTACAGGCCAGTGAACCTGTATCGCGCAGACCAGTGTCCGGAGGCCATACAGACCTATCTGAACAGGCAAGTCTGTATGAGGTGGTCTCCTGAGACCGCTGAATGGGTAAATGGCCACCTGTCGTGGGCCCCTCAACATCGCCTGATCTGGATCGCGCAGGGCGAAGAGGCCGGCCTGGTTTCAGGGACCTGGACCGAACATGCCCCTATTCAGGTAGATGGAGAATTGCTGTACGCAGACTATCGAGCAAGCTATCTCCTGGATGACGGGCGCGTACCGCAGGGTTGTGGTGTGGTATGCATGGTCTCATCTGACAATGGCCATACCTGGCAAAAACGCACCACGATTGTGAGCCCTGATTCGATCTCCGGTTCGATAAGCAATATGACGGAGCCTGTCCTTGCCCTTGACGTGAACAAGAACCTGATCTGTGTCATTCGCCGGGCCGACCAGGATCAGAAATCCATGCTGGTCACCTTTTCCAACGATCAGGGCCGGACCTGGGAAGGTCTGAGGCCGCTGGACGAACTCGGCCCCTTTGGTGTATTCCCAAGTCTGGTATCATTGGAATGTGGTCTGGTGGGACTTGCATACGGTCGTCCGGGGGTTCATTTGACCTTTTCCCTGGATGGTACGGGCCGGCATTGGGAGACCCCTATCACCATCCTGCCGGGCGACGACGCCCATCTCTCCACTAAAACAGATGGCTATACCGAGATGATACCGATTGGACTGGATGAATTCTTACTGGCCTATACGGATTTTGAAGGGGTAGATCAAACAGGAGCCAAACGAAAAACAATTCTGGTCCGCCGGGTGAAAGTAAGCAAGGCGAAGGTCGGGAAAGCCTGATGGAATTCAGCCCAGGACTCAGGATATCATGGACCGACGGCCTGATTCTTCTGTCTGGTGCCGCAGTCGCCTTGGTGGGTCTATCATACTCCTGGTATCTGAGTTTTATTGTCGGGTTCGTCTGTCTCCATTTTTTTCTATTCTGTAATGTATGCCGGATTACTAGAATCGCCGACCTGCTTCGGGCGCTTGTTAGATTTTTTGACTTATGGTTCAGGCGAGGGGTGAAACTGAAGATAAATTAGGCGTACATCAACCGACCTTTAGGCTCTGGGATGGGACGTCCCAATTCTGATGCGGTTTCAATCCATTCCGCGATAATTACTTCCGCATTAGCCAGTGCCTCTTGATACGTACCACCATCAGCTATACATCCAGGCAGTTCCGGAACTTCAGCAATAAACGCGGTGTCATCCTCGCTCCAATACATGACGATTTCATATTTGTACGTATTAGCCATTGTTATCCACCTCCCAATCGATATTTGATAACAACTTGCTGATCAATTTATAATCACCATCATGATACCAAGAGATGGAGAAATTAGCAATATGGATATCACAGAGCTAACGTTTTGAGTCATCTGGGTCGAAGCCGTCAGATGCACTCAGTGGTTAGAGGAAAATAGCAATTAGCTATGAATGAATAATTAATTGACGGCGATGCAGTTCAATAAAACGATGATCTTCAAAGGCCTGAACGATCTGTTGAATATGGCTCAGAATAAGACGTTCCAAATCCTGGTTGCTGATATTGCCGGTAGAAATAAGTAATAGCTTATAGGGCTTGCTATATAAAAGAAAAGAATTGACGAAATCCGAGTCCTTGGTGATAACAATCCGTTGATCACGTATGGAAACTGCTTCTAAAAAGGTGTCTGTTGTTTGATTTTTATCGGGCAGGTCTAATGTAGGGATGGCGTCATATCCTGATTCTTCGAGGCGATGGACAAGACGGCGAGGAAGCTGCGCATCGATGAGGAATCGCATCAGGATACCGTTTCAAATCGTTTCACCTGACTGAGCCGTTTAGCAAAAGTCAGAACCGCAAGAATATCCTCCGGGGCCAGATCTTCATAATCATTGAGGATATCTTCTTTACTCATGTCTCCGCTGAGCAGTTCAAGAATCATCTCTACCGGATACCGCAAGCCTCGAATACAGGGTTTTCCGTGGCAGATATCCGGAGACATCGTAATGCGGGAGAGCAAAGCTTCTTCTGAAAAAGGAATAGATTTTGACATATGGCCATCCTGGCCAAAAGGTGCTATAAAATTAATACGCGTTTAGATAATATAAGGAAGTATTCTAACAGGCGTAAATTAGACTCATCAACTGCCGTTACCCTGTGTGTTACTGATTGGGCATATGAGTCTTTTCAGGAAACCACCAACCAGAAACCTCATGCGAGTATACGCTTCCGCGATCATCAATTATACTAACGGTGCATTTAAACGGCGATTCCCGGTATTTGGTAGGGCCTCTGTTAGGCGGGCTGGAGGGGTTTAATGTGCTGTACATCTTTCTTGATCGCGCCTTCAGCCTCACATAAATCGACCGCTCGTTGCAGATTGAGCCAGAATTCCGCCGAATTACCGAAAAGCTTCGACAGACGTAAGGCCATCTCAGGTCTGACCGCACGGCGTTCTCGAAGCAATTCGTTCACCGTTTGGCGAGAAACACCAAGGGCACGCGCAAGGCTGCTGACCGTTAGCTCGTAGTCAGGCATAAAATCCTCACGTAGAATCTCGCCCGGATGAAGAGGCCGCCGCTTCATTTTTCCAGTATTCGGGATGCTCATTTTACACCTCGTTCCTGATGATCGTCACAAACCTCAACATCGTAAGCGTCACCGTCGTGAAACCTGAAACAGATACGCCATGGGGCATTGACAGAAATCGAGTATTGACCGGCACGGTTGCCCACGAGGGTATGAAGCTGGGTGCTGGGTGGGGATTCAAGGTCCTCTGTGGCATAGGCGGCGTGAAGCTGGTCAAGCTTACGTATGGCACGCCTGGTGATATCAGGTGGAAACCGACGCGATTGGCCATTTCGGTAAAGTTTTTTTGTGCGCTTATTGGCAAACGTCTTAATCATACATGGAGTGTAATGCGTCACGTGACACATGTCAATAGGGGGAATATCTTGAACGCCTGACGGCCCTGCTAGCCAGTTTAAACTCAACTGCTATTTCAAGGATATAAAATGAGGCCACAGTTTCTCAAGAATGTAGAAGATCCGCCGAGTTTAAATCCGAATTCAGCATTTTGTTATGCTTTATTTAAACTATTCAAAATTACAAAATCAAACTTCAATTGTACTAATTGGGTAACCGAGCTCCAAAAATGGTGCCAAAAATCGGATATAGTTGATCGGATGTAAAATCATTTTCATGCTCTGTATCAACACGGTGTACAACAACCATTTTTGAGTCGGGGTAAATTCTCAACATATGCACACCCAGCCCTGTATGTTGATACGAGGCATAGTTCATATTTACTTGCCAAAGCATCCCGTAGGCTATGCCAAAATTTCTATCCGCAATCGAGTAAGGTGTCGTACTTTTTCGATCCAGGATTTTGACACGATCTGCTTTCCCTGCCAACGGCCACCATTGGCATATAAAATACCATAGAGCGCTAAATCATATGCGGACATTCTAAAGTGATAAGCTGGAAATATTGATTTATTCTTTTCATACTGGTAAAAACCATCAGCATCAGGAATTTCAAATTCAGTGTCCGTCGCATCAATGTTTTCGTACCTGCCTTTATAATGAAGCATACCCAGCAGAATGGCATCGAAGGTGTCTTTTTTGAGCAATTCGAGTCCTCGTTAAGCCGGGACACAGAGGTTGTTACGTAGGAGGAGTCCAGTACCTCATTGAGCGTTTCTATAATTAATCGGGCGTCCAGTGGGTTGTCTTCGAATAAAAGCAGACGCAACTGTATTGACGACATAAGGCGCTCCCCAATCATAATAGTAAAAGGAATAATCCAAAAAGTATGTGTATTTTTACATCGGGAAGAAACAGGTAGAGCTTTAATAGAGGACGACAGCGGTAAGCTTTTTTATTTGGAAGGGGAATTCACTAATTTATTTAATTCGGCCGTTTGACCAGAAGAGGTCACGGGAGGGGCAACCTGGGGATGGCGGTGGACTTTAATCCCGAGTTTCCTTTTGAGACGCCACCAGCACGGTAATATAATACTGAAAATCAAGATAATGGTGATAATACCAACCGTGCCGCTGGTCCATTGAATGATCCGTGCCAGACGCAAATTATACTGTAGACTCATTCGTTCTCACAACCTTGTCTTAGGGAAACAGGGAGGCCCGAAAGTGGTCAGGGAAGAAATCATGCCTTGCATGATCGCAGGATATAGTAGGTGGGGCAAGGCCGCATGTCAAGCTGTTTTGGAGAATGGCAGAAGGCAGGATGGATAGTATGAAGAGCACTTACATGTATGAACGGATTCCAACGGGATGGCTGAGAAATAACGAAACGCCGTGCATGGTTATCTGGTTTTATACCGTGACGGGAGACGTGGTTTTACGGATCGAAAAAATGATTCATAGTCAAAATCAGGATCTGCCGGCAGGTCTATTTCACGATGATCGTAAGCGGATCGATACGCGGCGCAAACGACTTCCATAACCGCCTTCCCGCTCTGGCCATCTGTTTTGGGCTGTTTTTCTTCACGTATGCACGCTATAAAATGGTCCAGCTCAACTTTATATTGACCGAATTGTTTTCCTTCTTCCAGCCAATTTTGACTGAATGGCGTCTTAATGTTTTCGCGGGTCCGGCCATAGCGGTGTAGATAGGCTTCGTAGGGCGTGGTATACTGCCATACCCCGGAGGCGTGTTTTAATGAAATCGTCCCTGTTTCGCCGAAGATCAGGTACCTTTCCTCGTTTTCCTGGTGGAATAGTTTGGTCGACATATGCATGCTCCTTGCACCGGAGTCATGCGTGCAAATTACATTATATTCGCTGTCTACCTCATAGTACGGTTCTGTAATGTCAAAGGTCGCCATCACAGATTTCACCGGGCCTGCCCACCAGTGGGCCAGATCCACACTGTGGGCACCGTGATCCTGCCACTGTCCGCCCCATGTATTTATTTTACCACGCCAGTGTGGTCCGAACGACGCCTGTTCATTACCGCCCCAATCCCAATTATGGCGAATCCCCATGACCCGACCGATCACGTTGTCTTCTAACAAACCGGCCACATGCAACATAGACCGGTTAAACCGTTTCATGAACGCCATCATGAGAATCGTCCCGGCCTCTTGATGAGCAGCGATCATATCCGAACATTCGGCCGGTGTTCTCGCCATCGGTTTTTCCATCAGCACGTGCAGATGGTGTTCGGCACAGAGAATGGCGAGGGACCTATGTTCATAGACGGGGGCAGCGATCAACACGGCATCCAGCGTTTCCTGCTTTATACATTCTGCCAGGGTTGCATATCCCCGTTGCATGCCATAAACATCCCGAGCTTGAGCGAGGGCGTCAGCGCTTGGATCCACTGCGGCAACGACCTCTATGCCTTCAACAAACGGAAGAACCGGTCCAAAACTGATGCGCAGGCAATTCCCGCACCCAACGAATGCCAGGCGGATGGGGGTGGGCAAAGTAAAGCTCCGAGTAAGGCGTGAAGAGAAAAATAATGCCGTTTACGCTTCACTGATTTATAGCATGAACAACAGGGCGACACGGCCTAATCGAATTTCGTCGCCAACCACTAATTGCTGAGAAGAAGACGAAACCATTTTCTGTTTATTAATCAGGGTATAGTTCGTGCTGTTCAGATCTTCGATATAATAAGCGCCATCTTTTTCATACACCCTGGCATGTTTACGGGACACACCGCCTTCGAGACCGCCAAACGGGGTGGTATCAATATCTGGAAAGATGCTACTGATTGGATCTTCCCGACCGATGATCGCTTCCTCTTTTGTAAGCAGAATCTTATCGCCTGTACTGACGACGACCAGGTGAGGTTCGATGGTCCGTATATCGTCTGCCTGTTCCTCTACATCCTCTACAGGTATGGCGATCTCATCGGTATACTCTTCTTCCGAATTATCGGTCTCCTCTACGCCAATGGCACCGACATCGACGGAAACATCTTCTGCCGCCGCCACGTCCACTTCTTCCTTTTGCTCAATATCGACCGCTTCTTGCGCATCAGCCGATGCATCGGTTACGTCGGTTGCCACTTCTGCTTCAACCGGTGATTCAAGGCCACATCGATCACAAAACTCTGCGTCATCACTATTTTCTTCTCTACAGGTAGACTCCGGACATATTTTCATAGCGGATTACTCCTTTTGTAAGACACAAAAGGACCAATGAACATTGGCCCCTTCTGCTATTCTCCATCCAATCGTTGGGTCAACTTACGGGTACCATATTGCAGTTTTTTCGTTCCTGTGGCTGACATTTTGCCCTGTTTTTCGAGGTTGCCCGCTTCTTTTTCCGCTTCTACGGCCAGTTCTTCTTCGCCCATTTCAAGTAACCTGGTCGCGGCTTCTCTTAATTTGACTGTAGCCACATCCAGTTTACCTGTTTTTACGGCTTCTTTGGCTTCCAGCTGTAGTTTATACGCCGTGACACGCTCGACGATATTCATGACATGGCCATCCTGGCCCTGCGTTTGAGATGCATCATCCGAAAGCATAATAATAACATCAGAGCGGACGGATTCTTGGACAGGCATTTCACCTGGCACCGAATAGGTTAACTCCGTCTGGGCAATACGATATCTACCCGGAGCCCTTGATGGCAGCATGAGATCAATCAAGAGGGTCTGACCGTTTTGTTTATCGACGGTGCCGAGATCGACCACGACATCACGGTCTGAAAGGGCTGTATGGCTGAGATCGATAATGTCGGGAATCACCCGGTATATCTGCCTGGGTTGAATATCCTTGCTCAACCGTATCGACATTTTAACCCCTTGCACAGCGATGTCCTGTAATTGTTGTACTTCTTCTTGAAAGAGCGTAACAATTTTGTCTGGGGTATCGATATAATCAGCCCGCCCGGTGCTGTTACGGGCAATGGCATCCAACAGGGTCTCGTTCCAGTCTTCGCCGATGCCCAGGGCCGTGATGGACACCTCTTCCAATTTGGCTTCCGAGGCCAGGTGCTGACAGTCGTCTTCATCTTCCCAGGTCTGTCCGTCGGTTAAAAGAATCATCCGGCTGATGCGGGTCGGCCCGGTATGTTTTTTAAGCTCGGTCAAACCATCCTTCATGCCTTTTGCCATGGAGGTGCCGCCTTCAGCTTTCAAGCCATTTACCCGCGCCTTCAACTGTTCAAGATCCTGAATATGCTGGGCAGGCAAGGCAACCAGGGAGCGTTCGTTAAACAGGACCACAGATATAAAATCATCTGTTTCCAAATGATCCAGGACGTGATTGACCGCCTGTTTGACTTGATCCATTTTTTCACCGAGCATCGACCCGCTGCGATCAATAACCATACACAAATTTATGGGCGTACGTTCCAGCGTTTGAATAGATGTTGCCTTAACATCCAGTAAAATGTAGGCCTGCTGCAATTGCGATGCTGAGGGATAATAAGGTCTATTCGTTGTGCATTGGAGTTGTACTTCACCAGCCATTTAATACCTCCGATTTTAACCACTGTGCGCACGGAGCATCCGTGGTTTATTGCTCTTCAAAACTCGCATTAATAGTATAGCGGCTATTATCGCCGGCCGCGTTAGCGATGACTTCTATATAATACCAGCCTGCCTGTTGAACTTCTAAAGACAGTTGTTCATCGCTGGATTTACTGCGGGCGTCCGCCAGCGGTGTTTTCGTCTCTGGGGTACGATAGATGGCGAGGTCCAGGTTAGCCAAAAACGCCTCCCCAGCAAGTTCAACCGTTAGCGTACCGGGGGTATCGATCTCAATTTTCCACCAATCGGTCCGATCACCTTCATCGTAGTTCACACTGCTTCTTGATGAACGCCCAGGTTGTAATTCGGTGCTCCCCCTGGGCGTGGCATCGCGACCGGAACTGCCGTCGGGAGAGATGGTATACCAGGACATGATCTGGTAGGCGGACGCATCTTCTTCCCTCTCTGCCACGACTTTGATCAGATAGGTATCTTGACTGTCCATATTTATAGAGAGTTCCAATCGGCCGGTCTCGGACGGTTTTGCTCCATCCAGACGTACGGTACCCTCCTGATTATATCGTTCCATCAAAATGGAGGCGGCCGGTTCCCTTTCTACCAAGGTAATTGTTAATATTCCCGATCCAGATGGGGTCACCCGCCACCAATCGGTCCGATCCCCACGACTATAGTCAACGGCACCACGAGAACTGCCGTTTATCGGTAAGGCTTTTGCGCCAGCCGGCAAGGCATCTGGTCCTGAATTTGCATCCCCACCAAGAAAAAAAGCGGTTTGGAGCGTATAGCCTGTAATATGGTCGTTGGTATCTGCAACGACGGAGACAAAATAGTCGGTTCCTTCATCGGCCTCGATCTCCAGATTTTTATCACTGGACAGGGATTGCACGGCATTACCGGGACGGCCATCCTGAATATCTTTCAGATCATCCCCATCGAACAGGTGCATGCGTAGCCCGGCCGTGCGGTCCGTCTGCAATGCCAGGGAAATACGACCGCCGGTAGGAAAAGTCAGCTTCCACCAATCCGTAAGGTCCCCGGTTGTGTAGGCAACCGTGTCACGCACAGTACCCTGATACGGCAGCGTACCGGCGCCATCAGGGGATCGGTCACGGCCGGACCATACATCCGGATCACCCTCGAACTGAGTGGTCAGGCTATAGGTCATCAAATCCCGATAATTAGACACATGCACTTTAATAAAATAGGACCGATCACCTTGCACAGCTGCGACCTGTTCTCCTCGGCGTTTAGACAAGATGGGCAGCAGTTCTTTATCGGCGTTATACATCTGCAACCCAGGACGTTTTCTGTTGTTTTCATCTCTTATACTCAATGTCAATGTACCGGTTTCCGGCACGTCTGCCCGCCACCAGGTTAACCCTTCCCCCTTGGCAATAACTAACTGGCTGTTTATAACCGTATTTAAAGGCAGGAGAGGAGCAGAATCAGGGTGCACATAATTCCGTACGGTCCGTAGAGGCAAAGCGCCAGCCGAGAGGTTCGCCTGGGCATTTGCCACGGTGGCATTTATAGCATTCAAATCAACCAATGAAGCCAGCAGCCGGCCTTCCGGCCCTGCAAACTCCGCATGAAGGGTATAGGTCGTTGCATCCCAAAGGCGCGGTGCCAGCACTTGAGCCAGGACAGTCATTGGTTTTTCAGCGATAAACACGGCTTCAACACGGGTATTCTTTTCCTTACCCTCTTTAAGGATCGACTGGCCCCGACGATCGTACAACGTCAAGCGGAGATTGTCTTTACGGTTCGGAAGGATGGCTGTAATCGTTAAGGTTCCGGGGAAAGCAATGGCAAAAGACCACCAATCGGTCCGGTCCCCGTACAGAAAGTTGACCCGGTCATTGGCCGTACCCGGTATGGCTAATACCGTTGCCCCTCCGGGCGTCGCATTTCTACCAGAATCTCGATCCTGCCACCCTTCAATCCACTGTGCAGCAAGAATACTTGTCAATACAAGGACAACAAACCAGACAGATCTGTTGCTTCTGGGCTTTATGGCCTCAGTCTGACGGGCTGTCCGGGAACGGGTCGTTGAACCGGTGGTCTTCTCGGTTTTCTGGGCCGTGTTTTTTCCGGCATCAGCGGTTTTCGGAGTGTTGGTTTTTTGCGTTTCCTGTTCTACTTTTTTGGTTTTCCCCTTTGTAAATAGGGCTTGACGCATTTCTCCAACGGTCTGGAATCGGTTGTCGGGATTGATTTCCAGAGCCTGTAGAATGGCCTTCTCGCCATGAGCGGATATACGGCGGTTAATTTTCCCGGGGGGTTTTAATGCCACCGGCGTCGGTTTAATACGCTCAATGGCCGCGATAGGTACTTTTTTGGTGAGCAGGTGATAAAGCGTGGCACCCAGCGTATACACGTCAGACCGTATATCGGTCTGTCCTCGTCCATATTGTTCGATGGGGCAGTATCCGGGTGAACCGAGACTCAAAGTATCCGAACTCTGACCCGCCTTGAAAAAACGCGCAATACCGAAGTCGATTAGCTTGATATCGCCCGTACTTTCTTCGAGCATGATATTGCGGGGATTCAAATCCCGGAAAATAATCGGCGGTTTTTGATGGTGCAGATATTCCAGAATATTGCAGAGGTCGGTGCTCCAGCGCAAAACCACGGATTCCGGGATATAATCAGTCGTGGATTCAACGATATCCTCGAGGGTACGCCCTTTGATATAGTCCATAGCCAGGTAATACCGGTTATTTTCTTCAAAGAACGCATGGACTCTGGGTAAATTAGGATGCCGGAGTTTTTTTAAAATATCTGATTCTTGCTGAAATAAATCGAGGCCTTCCTGTTTTTCCTTGGCCGATGAATAGTTATCAAGCATCTCTTTGACAGCATATTCTTCACCTGCTAACAATCGACTTTCAGCTTTATAAATAGCCCCCATACCCCCTTGATCTATCACACCCAGAATCTTATAGGTGTTCATGAGGATGGTACCGGATTTTAATAGTTCGTTCACCGTGTGGGCCCTCATGGTAGGCAAGTGAGTAAGAAGAGAAATATGCAGGGCCGTAAGCAGGTGGGCAACATCAGATCTCAAACCTACGTGCTGGTTTACGAGTCCACTTTCTCATAAGCCATCGCCTGGACGACGATAACGGATATATTGTCCTTACCACCATTCTGATTGGCCTGGTCAACCAGCGCGTCACAAGCGTCTACAGGCGTTGCAGAATTTTGAAGAATACGTGCGATATCCGGGTCGCGAACCATATCCCAGAGGCCGTCGGAGCACAAGAGCAGGCGATCGCCGGGAAGCAACGGTTCTATAAAAGTATCTACATCGAACTCTTCATGACTGCCGACCACCCTGTAAATGGTACTTCTCTGCGGGTGGGTATAAATATCATCCTTCTCGATCATACCGATGGCAACCAGACGGGCGACCACAGAATGATCGGTCGTCAGCGCACGCAACTGACCATCTCTATAAAGATAGGTTCTGCTGTCCCCCACATTTGCGATATAGGCCCAAGGACCAATCAGCAGGGCGGCGGTTACTGTCGTATTAATATCTTCCTGTTTCTGCAGACCGGCTTCGACGACGGCTTCGTTGGCGGCTTGAACAGCTTCGACCATGAGGGTCGTATAACGCCCTTCATCCTCTTCGGTCAAGGCATCAAGGGACGGATTAACCATCTGGTTTACTATCTGGTTAATGAGGGTATTAACGGTAATCCGGCTGGCCACTTCTCCACTGTCATGCCCCCCTACGCCGTCTGCCACCACATACAAGCCCATCGTCTGATGTACCGATGCTCTGATTGCTGTTAAATCAAAGAGGGCCAGGCTGTCTTCATTGACCTTGCCTTGACGCAATTGGCCAACATCAGACCGACTGGCAGTGACATATCGCACAGGCACAGGCGAGACCGGTGCGGCGGTCTCTTCCGTCGCTTCCGGGTGAAAAAGGGATTCAAGGGTTACCGTGGCATCGCTTGCCTTCGTATAGGCCCCTGATGAAAGATCGTTTAAGAAGGACCGTAAGGCAGGGTCTACTTCGGCAGGGGGATCTCCATCACTTTCGATTAGCCATACGGTGAGCATAGATGCCAGGGCCGCCAGATCCATCTGTAGTGCTTGATGTACGTCCTCCTCAGCAAAAGGCGGTTCGGCCGGAAAGACGGTGAAGCCCTGCCAGTTTATCCACATCAGTCGCAGGTCGTCCGTCACAATAAATGGGTTTATTCTATTTTGAAATCCCAAAAAGCCTGCCTGATGAAGGGTCTCTATTATATTTGCGAAATTCAAGCCCCATGATATAATTTCATCTCTGGTTGCTGATGCCTGAATCTCATCCAGAGGGTGTCCTTCAATAGATGGTTGCACCATGCACCGGTATTCATCCCAGACGAACCAATCTATCGGCTGACACCAGTTTTCATGGTCGACGATGGTCTGCACAAAAATGTCCAGTCCAGATGGCTCCGTATCAAGAGACCAGATGGTCAGTCGATACGCGCCCGGTTGCAATTCACCACCACATTCATCACAGAAGGGATCATCCTCCACCGGAACGATCAGGTTTTCGCAGATAGAACACCAGCGTTGACTTTCATTGTAATCCGTGGCCAGATAGATGGTGCCGTCCAGATGTTGTGCCAGGATATTGGTGATTACATATTTATCTGTTATCACATCGCCGATTTTCAAATGGGATTCTCCTTCAAGAGGTAGCGTCCCGGATGCTTCATACATAGGCCATACTCCTGGCACATCATGCATTCCTACGGTTCGTGTATTTTCCATAGACAGGGCCACCGTTAACCGCCTCATGTCTGTTTGCCTGCCGTCTACGCTGCGGGGATCTAGGGCATTTTAGTCGGATCGTATGCTACGGCAGTTTATGAGGGGATGATAAGCCAGAACCCATCGACTGTCAAGCCTTTAGCCCCTTCCTCGAAGTCTCTGCCTGGAGACTTCGGTCTCCCCTCAATTGTGCGCGGCGAGGGGAACTACGGTTGTTCCAGACACAAAAAGCGCGAAGTAAAGGAATTTAGCGATGGTTACCCTGCTTAACTCCACTTCGCGCTTTTTGTAGAACGCCAGTTTTTATGCACTTTCTTGGGAAGCTTCCGGAGAAATTTCCGGACGCCCTACCGGCATCACATAAGCCATAACCAGATAGATCGGAAGCACTGAGCCACCCGACAGCAGAAAGGCGAAGAACCAGCCCAGGCGCATGAGCGTCGGGTCAACATTAAAGGAATCCGACAGGCCGGCACACACACCGAACACTTTCTTTTCCGGGACGAGACGATACAACCGGCGGTGGGTAAGTCCTTTAATAACGTCCATCAGTTGGGGACGATATTTAATGACCCCGTAGATCAAGCCGCCAATAATCACGACCGGGAGAATTGCTATCGGGAGACCCCAACTGATAAAATTCGAATTGGTCAGGACCACCAGGGCCAGAAGCACCAGGACGATCCCCCACACCATATTGTTACTCTGAATATCCCGAAGTGGTGCTTCTGGTTCCTCATCGTCCATGGATAAGGTTTCCGTTTCGACCAGACCTGCTTCCTCCGGATTCTGAGGAATGATGAGATAGCTGGCAAGATAGGCCAGGCCGCCTATAAAGATACCGGCGGGACCAATGGGCAAGGTCAGGAGCGCAATACCTACCCAGGCGATCCGCAGTACCGTAGGGTCCATGTTAAAGTACTCCCCCAGGCCGCCGCACACGCCGCCGATCATTTTATCGGTTGACGATTTATATAATTTACTTTCCGACATGATGGTCACCTCCGTTATTCGCTACGTATATCCAGGTGGGTTTCAATATGATCGAGCCGATCGTTAATAGTTGACAACTCTTCCTGTACTTCTTTCGATGGTGACGCACCTTGTTGCCTTGATTTAACATATCCTTTGGCCAGAACGATCAGCGCTATACCGGCGAAAATCCAGAATATGTTGGGTAAGGAACCAAAATCGAAAATGTTGTTTTCTCCTTGTTTTACCTAGTTCCAGGTTTTACCTAGTTCCAGGTTTCGTCATCAGAAGGTTGTTGCTTCTTCGGCTTGTCTTCTTCAACCGGTGTGGAGTGCAGACGTTCCGTTTTCAGACGTCCCGTTTGCAGACGACTGGTTACACTTTTCTTATGTCTAAGCAGACGGTCTCTAACGATCAGGCCCACGCCGATGAAGAGTAAGGCAAACCCCAGAAAGTGGGCATTTCCAATCATCAGGGTGGCCAGCCCCAGGCCAACCAGGATGATAATGGCCAGAGACGGTACGCCGGATTCCTGTTGCTTTGCTTCAACAAAAATGCCTTTCTCGATCATGGCGATCCGTTCTTTGTGTTTCATTTTCTGCTGGTCTTTTATAAAATTGAATACCATGGCCAGAATAATGACCGATGCAACAGAGCCAATGGCGATTACACCAACAACATTACCATCCATAATCCCCTCCTCCACATTATATTAACCAACGTTTACCAGTTTTTATCTCGTGGCCCAAACTTTCTACTGATACGACCAGCATCCTGATTGAAATGTTTCACCTCCGGCATTTTTTTTGTTTTAATCATTCGAAAGGACGAAATAATGAAACACTTAATTTAAGCCTTTTATTTAAAATTGATGATGCGACGAGCGCAAAAGTCTATATAATTAAGTACCTATTGGAAAATATGCGGGATTAACCCTACTCTTCTTTTTTCAGTGCAAGGGACTGTTTTTTATCACAGGTGAAACATTCTTCAGGTCGCGATGGTCCAATTTTTATAGAACCACCGAATGTTTTGGTTTTTAATCATGAGAGAGGCGCATGGACCTGAGTGATGAAGAACTGGTTGAACTTGCTCAACAGGGCAGCAGACCCGCATTCGCCTCGATTATTGATCGTCACAAAACATCTGTTTTCAACCTGGCGCTTCGAATTGTCGGTAACCGGGAAGATGCTGAAGAGGCGGCACAGGATGCGTTTGTTCGAGCTTTCCGTGCCCTTGACAACTTCCGGCGGGATGCTAAATTCAGTACCTGGCTATACCGCATCGCTGCCAATGTCAGTCTGACTAAGGCACGTCAGTCCCGGCTGGATGTAACCTCCATTGATGCCACAATGGACGACGAAGACAGTGCACCACTCCAGATACCCGATCGGGCACTGAAACCGGATGAGCATATCGAACAATCAGAATTTCAGGCGCGGGTCCGTTCTATGATCGCTGAATTACCGCCCAAATACAGTGCGGTCATCACGATGTATCATATTCAGAGTTTATCTTACGAAGAAATGGCAGAATCATTGGAACTCCCTATTGGTACGGTAAAAGCCCATCTCTTCCGAGCCCGTAACGCGCTGAAGAAGCTGGCATTAAATGTGATGGAACCGGAGACGGGCTGAAGACCACATGTTTGCAGGTGAGCAAGTAAATCGAGGATATCATTATGGCATGTAAATCAATACAGATGCTCTTGCATGAAGCGTTTGAACGGGTCCTTACCCCCGAAGAGCAGCAACGGGTCGATGGCCATCTGGGCGGTTGTGAGGCCTGTCAGACCGACGCAGCGTTATTGAAATTAGTTGTCCAGGCGGTTGAAACGACACCGATCGCACAGCCTTCGGAAGCATTTACCCTGGCTATCATGGATCAGCTACCAACACCGATTCGCATACTGGGCTTTATCCCCGTGGTTGTGTTCCGTTCCGTGATGATTACGTTGGGCGTTGTTGCTGCTGCGCTGACCTGGACCTATCGAACGCCGTTGATGTCCTCCGCCAAGTCGTATGCAGCCGTTGATAAGGCATCCAGTCCGGTTCTGTCCAGCCTGCAGCAAGCCTACACCTCTCTTCAGGCTATGGCAGGGTCGGCGTTGGAATATCTTCCGATGAACCCCCTCAATGCGCCTGAAGAGAACCCCTTTATCTCTGTGGCCATTGCCATCGGTATTGCCTTTGTGGTCCTCCGGCTTGTCAATGGATTCGAGTCACCCGACTGGGAACTCGATATAGAGATGGAAACGGAGTATTCAGCCTGAATAAAGTTCGGACGGAAGGTTGGAAGGACGGCAGCAAGGGCCTTACATTTTATCCTTCCATACGCACTTTATTTCATCCGTTTTTTCCGCCCGCTTATCTCCCGTTCCTCGCTGCAAGCTTCCTTTCCCCGGCCCGTTATATCTATTGACAGCGTATGAGGATTTGCTATCTTAAAGAGCTTTCTTTAATATAAAATAGGGCCTTTGTCATCTTCCAATTTTCATTAAAATTGAATAAAACAACCTATGTCTACTGATCACATCCGTAATTTCTCGATTATCGCTCATATTGATCATGGCAAGTCTACGCTGGCGGACCGTTTGTTGGAGCTCACTGGCACCGTCTCACCACATCAGATGCGGGCGCAGGTGCTGGACGATCTGGATCTGGAGCGAGAACGTGGGATTACGATTAAAGCACATGCCATTCGCATGGAATATAAAGACCCGTCGGGCAAGGCCTATGTCCTGAACCTGATCGACACTCCGGGACACGTCGATTTTTCGTATGAGGTATCACGAAGCCTGGCTGCATGTGAAGGGGCCTTGCTTATTTTGGATGCGGTTCAGGGTATTGAAGCCCAGACCATAAGCAACCTCTATCTGGCGATGGAGAACGACCTGACTATTATCCCCATCATCAATAAAATCGATCTGCCCAACGCCCAGATTGATGTGGTACAAAAGCAAATCGTAGACCTCCTGGGCGTCGACGAAGAGGAAATCATACTTACCAGTGCCAAGGAAGGTATAGGCCTCGAACTTGTGCTCGATGCTATTATTGATCGGGTGCCGCCGCCCCCCCCGCCTGATGACGCACCGTTACGCGCCCTTATCTTCGATTCGATATATGATCAATATCGAGGTGCCGTGCCGTATATTCGCGTTATTGACGGAGAAATACGGCCTGGAATGATGATTCAAATGTGCTCCACTGGTAAAAAATTTGAAGTGGCGGAAGTAGGGGTGTTACGACTCAACAAGGCAACGGTGCCGGCTATTACGCAGGGGGAGGTCGGTTATGTCATTCTCGGGGTGCGCGATGTGGCAGATGCCAGAGTTGGCGATACCATAACGGACGCTCTACAACCCTGTGCGGAACCCTTACCAGGTTACCGGGAAGTAAAATCAATGGTGTTCAGCGGGCTGTATCCCACGACCTCCGAAGATTATGCCCCTCTCAAAGATGCCCTCGAAAAATATCAACTGAATGATGCGGCCCTTATCTATGAGCCGGAAACTTCCGTGGCCCTTGGTTTCGGTTTTCGTTGTGGCTTTCTCGGCTTGTTGCACATGGAGATCGTTCAGGAGCGCCTCGAACGGGAATACAATCTCACCATCCTGGCCACGATGCCCAGTGTAGCACACAGGGTCAACACCACCGATGGCAGCGTGAAAATGGTGGACAATCCCGCAAATATGCCAGATGCATCGGTCATTGACTCGGTTGAAGAGCCCTTTATACAGGCACAAATTGTCGTCCCGACCGAATATATCGGTAACCTTATGAAGCTGACTAAAGACCGTCGCGGCATTTACAAATCCATGGAATATCTCAATGCAACCCGGGTTACGCTGCACTACGAACTTCCGTTGGCTGAAATCGTTTTTGATTTTTATGATAAGTTAAAGTCCTCCAGCCGCGGATATGCTTCCTTTGACTATGAATTTCTGGAGTACCGTCCGTCACCACTTGTTAAACTAAATATACTTTTGAACGGTGAACTGGTGGATGCACTGTCCATGATCATTCATAGGGATAAAGCCTATGAGTGGGGACGCGAACTCTGTCAACGATTGCGTAAAATTATCCAGCGACAGATGTTTGAAGTGGCTATTCAGGCGGCAATCGGTGGCAATATTATTGCCCGTGAGACGATTACTGCCCTGCGAAAAAATGTGACGGCCAAATGTTACGGCGGTGATATCTCCAGGAAACGTAAACTGCTTGAAAAACAAAAAGCTGGTAAGCGACGGATGAAACAGGTAGGGAATGTGGAGGTGCCGCAGGAGGCTTTTCTGGCTGTGCTGGATATCAAGGGTGAAGGCACGGCAGCGGGGTAGAAGAGTTAAGCGTTAAAGACGATGCCAGGACTTTAACGCTTAACTCTGCACTGAACTCAAGGAGTTTGTCGGTGGCAAAGCGAAAATCGGTATTGCGGGAATATATAGAGATTATTCTTGTGGCCGCCTTGCTGTTCTTTTTTATCCGAACGGATGTCGTCCAGGCCTTTCGTATACCATCGGAATCTATGGAGGACACCCTGTTGGTCGGTGATTTTCTGCTGGTGAACAAGTTTATCTACGGTGCCCGGATTCCATTGACCGATATTCAGTTGCCACCATGGCGAGACCCGCAACCCGGTGACGTCCTCGTTTTTCCTTATCCCAGAAATCCAGATCAGGCCTTTATCAAACGGTGTGTTGCTATTGAAGGTCAAACTGTCGAAATCAAAGATAAAGTCGTCTTTGTAGATAATGAGAAGGTTTCAAATCCGACGCACGCCAAATATGAGGATCAGACGATCAAACCGGCGGCTCGAAGCGCCCGCGATAACTGGGGCCCTAAAGTGATTCCCAAAGGCCGCCTGTTTGTGATGGGTGATAATCGGGATTATAGTTCAGACAGCCGTTACTGGGGGTTCGTGGATAAAGAGACCGTGGTCGGCAAAGCCTTTATTATTTACTGGTCCTGGGCGCGCGAGAATAATGACCCGGAACTTTTGTGGGCGTCCTCTCAGCCTCTGGAAAGCCTGGCATCTCTCGTCCATGTTCTGGGATACAGCATCGTCCATATTCCCTGGCGCGTGCGATGGAATCGGATTGTCCGATTCATTGAATAAGTACGAATACTGCACCTGGGACTTGAAGATTTCGGGGCATTTAAACTTCATCTAAGATGGCGTATTTACCTCCTTCCTTCTGACTATCTATTTATGGGCCGAACGTCCGCATCAAATCGAGATAAATCCAAACCGCCGCGCGTTGGTCGGAAGAAAAAGCGATCTTCAAAAGGCAGTGCTAAGAAACCCCTATATAGAGAATATACCGAAGCGATCCTCTTCGCCTTTATCGCCGCATATATTATCAAGACATTTTTCATACAAGCCTTTCGTATTCCTACCGCCTCTATGGAGGATTCGCTGCTGGTCGGTGATTTTCTCCTGGTAAATAAATTTATATACGGTGCCCGCGTGCCGTTTACTGATTGGCGTATGCCGCCCGTACGAGAACCCGAGGCCGGGGATGTCATCGTCTTCCAATATCCGAGAAATCCAGCGGACGATTATATTAAGCGGTGTGTTGCAGTCGAAGGGCAACAGGTTGAAGTGCGAAACAAGATCCTGTATGTGGACGCCGTTGCGCAACCCTTACCACCTACAGGAAAAATAGGTGAAGAAGCCAGAACCTTAGATAATTATGGTCCCATGACGGTACCCGACGGCCATGTTTTTATGATGGGAGATAACCGGGACAATAGTTCGGACAGTCGGTCCTGGGGCCCACTCGACACCCGGTTGATCCGGGGACAGGCGTTTATCCTGTATATGTCCTGGCAGTTTTATCTCGGCGATCCGGAGTTGGTCTGGACCCTGGATCAACCCTTTACGAGTATCACATCTGCGGTTCATATAGGAGGCTTTCATCTGATACGTTTACCCTGGCGCGTGCGATGGGGTCGCGTCGGGATGCTTATTGAGTAACAGCGTGCGAGTAGGTGGGCAAGTGAGCATGTATGATGCCTGCCCATTTGCTCACTTGCTCACTTGCTCACTTGCTCACTTGCTCACTTGCTCACTTGCCTACGCCCTGCCTTATGCCTGGTCTCTACGTACATATCCCCTTCTGCGCCCATGCCTGCCCCTATTGCGATTTTTCTTTTGAGTTGCTTAAAGGTGGACAGGTGCCTCGATATCTCGATGCGGTGAATATAGAAATGGCGCAACAGGCCATGGAAGCAGTCTGGGGAGAAACCCAATTCTCGACGGTGTTTCTCGGCGGTGGGACCCCGACGGCACTCGCGGAAAATCAACTGGATACGTTATTCAGTCGGTTGTATACTCATTTTCGAATAGCACCTGAGGCGGAAATGACGGTCGAAGCTAATCCGGAGACGTTGACCATGTCGAAGTTAATCCGGTTGCGCGGGCTTGGGGTCAACCGGATCAGCATCGGCGTTCAGGCTTTCACGTCCGTCTCCCTGGCACGTTTGGGTAGGCATCATTCGATGGATCAAGCCCTACAGGCTTTCCGATGGGCCCGACAAGCTGGTTTTGAAAATATAAATGTCGACTTGATGTTCGGCGCGCCCGATCAAACGATGTCTGATTGGGATAAAACGTTAAGCCAGGCGATCGAGCTGGGCCCCGATCATGTATCTACGTACGGTTTGACGGTAGAACCTGATACACCTTTTGGCCGACAAGCGGAGACGAACGCGCTGGATTTACCAGATGAAGATCTCCATATTGCTATGTATAATCATGCGCTGGATCGGTTGATTCGCGCCGGATATCAACATTATGAAGTATCTAATCTGGCCAGATCGGGTTTCATATGCCAGCATAACCTGATTTATTGGAATGGAGCTGATTATCTGGGCCTCGGCCCGTCCGCTCATTCTCATGTCGCAGGGCATCGGTTTGCCAATATCCGTGATCTTAAACCGTATCTGGAACGGATTGAGACAGGCACATCGACGGTGGATATCGATGAGACCCTTTCAGAAGATGAGCGTATCCATGAATCTATTTTCCTGGGCCTCAGGCAGGCCACCGGGTTAGATGTACAGGCCTTTAGAGACCAATTTGGCAACGGGGCATTTCAAACGCGTCAGGCTTCTATAGATAGCCTGACCAAGTCGGGTTTCCTGGAACAGAACGGTTCACATCTTCGGTTAACACGAAAAGGGCTGGCGGTAGCGGATAGTGTATGTGAACGGTTGATGTAAGGCCCCCTCGCAGGCCGTGTATTCGAGGGACGGCATGAGATTTAGACGAGGTAGAATATGAAAAAAATTAGAGTGGGCCTTTTGTGCGGAGGACGGTCTGCGGAGCATGAGGTGTCCTTACAATCTGCGAAAAACGTAATCGAGGCGATCGATCGTGATAAATACGAGGTGGTCCTTATTGGGATTGATCGGGCCGGCCAATGGTCATTAGGTGATTCGGCAGAATTCTTGTTAAATGCGGATGATCCTAAGTTGATCGCGCTGAATAAGATGAGTGTGGGGGTTTCTCTGGCAACAGGTACGATGTCGAATCAACTGATCAACCAATCCACTCATCAGCCGACCGGGACGATAGATGTCATTTTTCCGTTATTGCATGGGCCATACGGCGAAGATGGCACGATTCAGGGGTTGGCAAAACTGGCCAATATCCCCTTTGTGGGAGCCGGTGTATTGGGATCGGCCGTGGCCATGGACAAGGATGTCATGAAGCGATTGCTCCGAGAAGCTGGCATTCCAACTCCTGACTTCGTTGTGTTTCACCGCTCACAAAAAGATGAGATCGATTTTGAGAAAATTCGAGACCTCCTGGGTTTGCCTTGCTTTATAAAACCGGCCAACCTGGGTTCTTCAGTCGGTATTACCAGGGCGAAAGACCAGGCGCAATTTGAGACCGGAGTCAAAGAAGCCTTTCGGCATGATCGTAAGATTTTGATTGAGACCAACATAGAGGGCCGTGAGATCGAATGTGCCGTTTTAGGTAACGCAAAGCCGGTAGCATCCGCCCTTGGTGAGGTATTCCCCACCCATGAATTTTACTCTTATGAAGCCAAATATATTGATGGAAACGGGGCCGCCCTGACCATCCCTGCGGACCTGCCCAATGCGCTGGCCGACCAGATGCGTACGCTGGCGGTGGAGACGTATCAGGTCCTGGCCTGTGAGGGGATGGCGCGGGTAGATTTTTTTCTGCAGGATGATGGTGACGTGCTCGTCAACGAAATTAACACCATTCCTGGTTTCACCAAAATCAGCATGTATCCCAAACTGTGGGAAGCCAGTGGGCTCTCCTATGAAGACCTGATTGATCGCTTGATACAACTGGCGTTGGAGAGATTCGAAGAAGAGCAGGAGTTAGAAAATTAGAGGGCGTAAAAAATATGACAACAAGATATCCGGTTCCCCTATATGCCTATATTGGTCTGGCAGCTATAGTAAGTGCTGAGGTGATGCTGTTTCAGGGCAATGGGTTCGTTGCAACCTATTTTACGGCTATTGTCTGGACCGGATACATTCTGTTAATGGACGGGCTGGTCTTTCGGCTTAAGGGTGCTTCGCTGATCCGAAATCGGCCCAAAGAATTTCTGTTGCTGATTCCCTGTTCCATTACGTTGTGGCTGCTTTTCGAATTCTATAATTTCCGACTCGAGAACTGGACCTATATCAATTTACCTGCGTCCTTGACGGAGCGGTGGATCGGTTACGCCTGGGCATTTGCCACCATTCTCCCGGGCATATTTGAAACAGCGGAGTGGGTAGAAGCAACCGGGGCATTTTCGCGCTGGCATACCAAACCACGCCCCTTCTATAACATGGTTCTGCGTCAATCTATTATTATAGGACTCAGTTTCTGTATCGTCCCCTTATTGATGCCGGACCATGTCGTACGTTATCTGTTCGGTTTCGTATGGGTAGGCTATGTTCTTTTGCTTGATCCGATCAATTATTATACCGGACAACCGTCTCTGTTCCGGGATTTGGAAGAAGGTAAGCCCGAACGTTTTGCCTCTCTGTTCGTCGCGGGATTGATCTGTGGTGTTTTATGGGAGTTCTGGAACTACTGGGCGCACGCCAAATGGATCTATACCGTCCCTATCATGCAAGATTTCAAAGTATTTGAGATGCCGCTGGTGGGTTATCTGGGGTTTCCTGCCTTTGCCCTTGAATGTTTTGCCATGATGACCTTTGTGCGGTGGTTGTTGAAGGTAGGCATCGAACGCGAATGACAGGAATGGGGGCGGCGGAGACGGATAAACAGGGTGTATTTTAGGTTGACAATTGAGGGGTTGACTCTTAGTTTACAGGTTAAGATCGCCTTGCGGGAATAGCTCAGTTGGTAGAGCATCAGCTTCCCAAGCTGAGGGTCGCGGGTTCGAGTCCCGTTTCCCGCTTTTCATGCGCCCTGCTTGATAATATCGGCAGGGTTTTATTTTTATACAGCCCATGACGATCAGTAATCACTTTGTGTCCTCATCGGGCTTAGGAGTATGGCATGCGACAATATATGGTTGGTCCGTTTGTTGGGATGCTTGTCGTTGGGTTGTTCAGTCATTGTGGGACGAAGACGATGCAGGTATCCGGTTCTCTGAACACCCCGGAGGCGGCCTACACCAAAGCTCAGCGGCTCCTGGAATCAGAATCGTATGTGGCGGCGGAAGCGGCTTTCCGGCAGGCGCTTCAGATTAATCCGAATTACGCTCCCGCGTATGAAGGCTTGTCGCGAAGTGCTTTTAAACAGGGAAAAACCAACGAAGCCATCAGACATATTCGCATGGCTAAATTAAAGGATGCTGCGTATGTGCCAGCCTGGCTGTTGACGGGTGAAATATATAGATCTGCAAAACAGTATTCCTCTGCTGTAACCGAATACCGCGAAGCGCTCACCAGGGATACCAACCAGCTATGGGTCGTGGATACCTATTATGCGCTGGCGCAAACCTACGAGCAAAAGGAAGATCTGGAACAGGCCCATGAGGCGTATATGCAGGTCATTGCAATCGACCCCCTTCATCTGGACGCCCGCGCCGCTGTGGCCCGGACCCGGCAAACGCTGGGCGATACCTTTCTGATGAAGCTTCGATATGAGAAGCGGGAAGAGGTTTTACCCTAGCGCTCCCCGAATGAAAGACGGTAAGGTCGGTGGTGCCTACGCCTTACCATATAACACCACCCGCTTACTCACGCAACCGCAAACCTTTCGCATATTGATCAAGCTTTTTTATGACCTGGTAGATATCCGCTCGGGTAGTACGCGGGTTGATGGTACAGAAACGGAGCACCGTGCATTTTTTGATAACGGTGGATACCACCAGAGCGAAACCATCTGCCAGGATGGGATCAACCAACCGTCTGTTGAAATGGTTCGTCGCTTCCGGGGAAAGGCCATCGGGGACATAACGAAAGGTAAGAATACCCATCTGGGCCGGGGTGACAATCTCCCATCTGTCCATCTCATTCAGCCTCTCCTCCGCTATTCGGGCCAGGTTCAGTCCATGCGCGACGGCTTGCCGAAAGGCGGCCAGACCGAATACTTTGATCGACATCCATAGTTTCAGGGCCCGGAAGCTACGTGTCAACTGCACCCCGTAGTCGGATAAATTGGTTTCTTCCCTCGTGCCTTCGAGATCCTGGAGATATTCGGGGGATACATGAAACGTCTTGCGGAGATGCCTCCTGTCCCGTACAAGTACACAACCGATTTCGTAGGGCTGGAATAGCCATTTATGCGGGTCCAGTGTCATGGAATCGACCCGATCCAGACCTGCAAGTAAAGCACGACCTTCCTCCGTGATGACCGCTGCCGCGCCGTAAGCACCGTCGGCGTGCAACCACATGTTTTCTTTCTGACAGAGATCCGCCAGCCGGTTCAATGGATCAATAGCCCCTGTGTTTGTTGTACCGGCATTGGCGATGATACAAAACGGTTGCTTGCCGTTTTTACGGTCCTCGGTGAGTTGCTTCCGTGCGGTCTCTACTGAAATCCGGCAGGAAGCATCAGAGGGCAGAATACATAGCTGATCCGATTTGAATCCCAGTACGTTGAGACCACGAGCAATCGAGGAATGCGTTTGGTCTGAAGTATAGATAACGGCCTTATGGCACTGATCTCCCAACCGAATATGGCGGGCTGTAGCCAGGGCCGTGAGATTGGCCATAGACCCGCCACTGACGAACAGACCGCCAGCCCCCTCAGGCAGGCCGCACAGTTGTCTGAGCCAATCTATGGTAACCAATTCGACCTCCGTCGGTCCAGAAGCCTCCATCCAGGTCCCCAGAAACGGATTAAAGCCCGCAGTCAGCGCATCTGCCATGGCACTGACGTAGTTACTGGGACTGGAAACAAACGCCAGAAAACGCGGGTGATCTACATGCATCATGTTGGCAAACACATCTTGCTCAACCTGTACCAATACATCATCCGGTGACATACCCTTTTCGGGCAACGGCTCGTGTAGCTGTTCCCGAGGTGACCGATCAGTCCTCTCGGTCACTGGTTTTTCCGGTAAATCATCAAAATGAGCGACCAGCATATCAACGACACGATAGCCGAAGTTGCGCATGGTTTCGCGTGAAAGCTGGAGAGAGGAGCGCATTGGTGGGGGGTAAGGGTGAAGGGTGAATCCAATCAGTCAATCCGTCATTATTAATGTTTGGATCAGGTGGTCTCGATGATTTTTGTTCTAGACCAGCTGGTGGAAGGATCGAGGAGGTCTGCGTTTCGATAGGTGGGGATAAATGACCAGCGGTCCCTCCCGGAAAGGTTGGGGTGAGAGCTGTGGAGAAGGCAGTCGTGGAAGATGAGGGCGTCTCCGGTGTTAAGGGGTGCATCGACGATGGTTTCATTTTTCAGGTCTTCATCGAGAATGCGGTTCCCGAAACCAATTTGATCTTTTACGGAAGCATGATCCAGGGCGCTTCGATGAGAACCGGGGATCACTTTAAGGCAACCATTTTCCAGGGTAGCCTCTTCCATTGCAATCCAGGCCGAATATTTTGGTCCGCCGCCCCAGTAGGCTTGATCTTGATGCCAGGGTGAGGCGAAATTTATTTTGGCGGACTTAAACACAGGTTTGGCACTTAGAAATTCTATCCGGGGTCCTATGATACGTTGAAGGATAGTGATCAAACGCGGATGACAGGCGATCTGCTCGAATAATGGCGGAATAGCATCGCACATCCAGACAAAAACACCGGAGGGGCCTGATTGGGATTCGGTCAGTTCCTGAGCGGCCAGTTTACAGGCAGCCATCTCATCAGGCGTATAAACGGCTGGCGCGATCACATAGCCATTTTCTTGGAAAAAAGTGTGTTGATCCATCTCTCTGTCCTCTTCCTGGGAGTAAGGCGAAATAAAAAAGTTAGTATTGGACAACCCCTAATAGGTTCCCCTGGGGTGTGCTTCCCATTTTCTTAACCATTCTTCACAGGACACGACGGCACCAGGGTTATTGGGACTGCGGGCGATAAAGCCCTTGTCTTTACCTGAAACGGTTGCCTGATCAGTAGGTTCATAGCGAACATCCATGGACCAACGTACGGCATCCGACCGATTTGGCAGGGCACGATGCGGCATCTTCTGAGGAAAACAAAGTATATCACCACGATCCATTTCTATAGAGCGTCCCGGTAAGTTGTTTCTCACTTCAGGAGACAGACCGAGGAAGCCGGTTTCTTCATCGGTATAGCCTTCATGAAGCGCCTCCTGATGTCGGCCAGGCGCGACCTGCAGGCAACTGTTCTTTTCGGTAACCCCTTGTAAGGGATACCACATGGAAACAACATGCGTATGTTCTGCATCGCGATAATACTGCCCATCCTGATGCCATGGGGTATTGGTCCATTTTTGATCCGGCAACTTGGGACGGGCATTGAATATACCATGCACTGAGATCTCTTCTGTGCCCAAGAGATCTGCAGCCAGATCCAAAAGTACGGGATGAACAAGTATGTGGTACATGGCCGGGCAGACGAGGTCGCGCCGGGGACTCCGGAGATAATGAGGGCGACCGGCCTCCTCCCAGGTATGCAGCAGCCGGTGCTGAAAATCGAGATCTTGATGTGGATGGTCAATCAGACCATCTTGAAGCCACTGGCTAATAATCTCAGCTTCCCATCGTTGGAGGACTATTTCTGAGCCCTGCAAAAGATCATCGGGCAGGGCAGCCTGCTGATGTAAATAGCCTTCTTTCTGATAGAAGGTCATGTCGTGTGGTGTGAGGATATGCATGGGTATCCGATGGGGTAGGAAGCTACGACATATAGTAGATAACACACCTGAATCTATAATCAGGATATTAGGCTATCAAGAGATTTTCACAAAAAAGGTGAAACGTATTGGCTAGGAATGACGTTTTATAACATATTAAACGGAAATGAAGGATAAAAGATGAACCGCGTAGCACTCGTTAGCTTCCACACGGATCAGCAAGGCGAAACTCGGAGAACCATATGAAGGGCATAGATCGAGCGTATCTGTTATATGGCGTGATCCTTCTGCTTATATCTGTGGCCTGCGGCAAATCCAACCCGGTCACTTCACCTCAAGTGCCGCTGGTAACCGAACCCGCTTCTATCTCTGTAAATGGCACTGAAATTACGATTGTAGGGGTTATACAAACCGGATCGTTGAGTACGTTTAACACCGTTTTAAACGCCAACAGTGCAGTGACCACGGTGGTCCTGGAAAATGTACCGGGATCCGATGATATTAATGATTCTTTTGGCATCGGCCGTCGTATTCGTGCCGAAGGGCTCAGGACGCATATCCCTGCTGAGGGGGTCGTCGCCTCCGGTGGAACCGACATCTTCATTGGCGGGGTGGTCAGAACTGCAGAGGAAGGCTCGTATATCGGGGTCCATTCCTGGGCATCCGACGAGGTGAGGGGGATAGATCTACCCGATTCTGATCCACTTCATCAGCCTTTTATCACTTATTATCAGGAAATGGGGCTGCCTTCTAATTTTTATTTTTTCGCGGTGCGGGCTGCATCCCCTGAAATTGTACACTGGATGACCGAGACGGAGATTACCCAATTCAATTTGATTGCAACGCCAACGCTATAGTCATGCGCTTGGTAGGCTGATTAATGATGTGCCGGGCGCAATATTATTAATACAGGGTAACACGTCCATCATGTGGGGTTGGAAATCATCAGCGGTAAGGGCCGACAGGGCCACCCAACGAGGGGGTTCTGCGTCCTCGTGGTCACTGCCGGCATCCTTTTGAAGTATACCACCCGAAATAGCACAATGATAAAAAATCTCAGACAATGCCAGGCCTCATCAGAAGGGGCATCATAAAAACAATAGTCTGCCACATGAACCAGCGATTCTGCGGTAACGATCAAACCGGTCTCTTCTTGAACTTCCCGAATCACAGCGGCTTCCAGCCGTTCCCCGATATGGACGCTACCACCCGGAAAAATATACTTTCCTGTATGGCGGTTACGGAGTAATAGGATCTTATCGGCATGGAAGATGAGTCCATAGCCTGCCGGACGAAAACTCATAGCTTCGAGGGGGACTTTCCGTATTTCGCCGGTTAACGTACGACATGGCACAGAGGGAATTAATTTCTCCATCTTTTATCTCTCTAATCATGTGATCCAAAGGCACTGGAACCCTGTTGTGACCTGCGTAGAAGCCTATTGACCGGCCTGAGCATATACCTCTTCAAAAGGTTGAACAACAACAAACCCATCTCCATTGAACGACATCTGAATGGACTCCCCACTTCCCCGTCCGAAAAAGGTCTTAAGTGAGATGTCGGTTTTAAATTCAGGCGTAAGATTTCCAGACCAGGCCACGGTTGCATTGGGATCGGTGATAACCGGTTTATCAGGGGATACTTTCAAAGTTAATGGATCATAGTGCGTTGTAATGGCAATCAGCCCTGTCCCCTCAAGCTTAATATTGAATAAGCCACCTGCCATCATACCGGTAATCTTTCGCATCATTTTGATATCCCATTTAACACCATCTTGAAAGGCCAGTAAATCATTGCCATTAACAAAAATAGATTCATTCTGAAGATCTATGATGGTTACTTTTTTACCGCTATCCGCCAGATAAAGATGACCATTTCCTTCTGCTTTTGTTAAACTGATGCCTTCACCGGACAGCGTCTTTTTAAGTAGTTTACTGATGCCATGTTCTAATATCCCTTCCCTGATGAATTTAATGCCTCCATCATAGGCAATCATAGAACCCATCTTGGTCCAGACGGTGCCACTTAGATTGACCTCAAGCATTCTCGCACTCTCAAGTTCAAAAACACCCTCTCCCCGATCTTTTTCGCTCGTCTGCGCAACAAAATCTTCCAATGAATATCGGCTCATAACTCTTCACCTTCCTAAGCGTTAATCCGTCCGGATTCAAGGACGGTGATTTTATTTCGGCTTTCCTGTACCTCGATAGCCTGCTTCATCCTCTCCTGTCCGCCAGACCTCCAAGACGAAATCTCAATACCCGAGATGAGGATCACAAATATGGTGTAAGGTTTGCCCAGCCACATACCGGGCGAGATTTGCGCAGAATAGATCCACCATACGATCCCCGATACGGGGCGATGAATGACTGTCGTGCGGAACCAGAAACACATTCTCCAAATCCCATAAAGGATGTCCTGATGGCAATGGTTCTTCACACAGCGCGTCGAGATAGGCCCCTGCAATTTGACCGGTTCGTAAGGCCTCAATCATCGCGGTTTCCTCAATTACTTTACCGCGCCCCACATTAATTAGATACGCACTGGATTTCATAGCCTGAAAACCGGCTTCGCCTAACAAATTTTCAGTTTCCGAAGTCAGGGGCACTGCGATCACAAGATAATCTGTTTGTGGCAAGTAATTGTGCAGAGCTTGAATGGGAAAAACTTCGTTCACGGCGTGAACCGTTTCCACCCGTCTTTTACACCCGATGACATGCATGCCAAAGGCCTGGCACAGGTGAGCCACCTGCTTGCCAATATGGCCCAGTCCAAGAATACACACCGTTCGTCCGGTGAGCTCATCATTTTTAAGTTGATCCCAGCGATGGGCTTGCTGATCCTGACGGCGTTGTTTAAGATTTTTTGCATGCGCCAACATCGCAGCCAGTACACTTTCAGCAATGGGCAAGGTATGCAGCCCGGGGGCATTGGTCATCGTCACCCGGTTATCCAATATGTGTGGGGTAATGTTGTCACTGAAACCAGTACTGCAAAGCTGAACCCACTTCAAGGTTCGCGTGAAAAAATGTTGATAATCCTCCCAATCCAACTCACCAGCATAATGCGTACGGTTGCCCCCTTCAGCCAGAACCACTTCGATATCGCTAACCTCCGTCTTTTGCATTTCATGGGCTGGAATTTCAATAAGCTGGATACGCGGCGAAACGGCTGTGATCTGCTGTTTATGATGCGCTTGTAACCAATTACCATTTTTTAAGGGATAATGATAACCACGGGGGATACCACTTACCGCAACATGTATCGGCTGAGTCGATGGAGGGGCCATGTTTAAGATCTTCCTGGGGATAGCGTGTTTAATTTTACGATGAGACCTAATGTATTGCTATTCATCCTGTTTCTTCTGGTGTCCTCATCCGGCTGATCCATCCGTCGTTTATCCTCTCCGCGCCGGGGACGGTGCGATCAGGGATGGTGTAATCCATCCAGCGGGTAAGGGCACGCTGTTCCGGCGTGAAGCGTGCTCTGATGGATGGCGACATCCAATAATGCCGGACGTTGTGGTGATCCCACATGGGACAGGCTCGATTTCGGTGGACGTGATTGTACTGCAGCGTCGTCCGCCTTCGTGCGGTGGTCTTCGCCGCGCCCGTGTGGGTCAACGCCTCCGTGAATATCATGATATCCCCCGGATCACCTGTGACTTCAATGGCTCCGGGGGTACTCAGGCCGGCGGTACCCCAGCGTTGGGAATCAAGGCTGAGCTGCCCTTTGTGCGAGCCCGGTATCACCGCAAAGCAACCGTCTCCGGGGTGATTGGGGGTTAGCATCGTGACCACATTTACCATGGGCGATCGAATCATCCCATCCCGCACGGTATACTCTTCAGTCGGCAGGCCATGGTGCCATCCGGTGGCTTGACGCCCTTCATATTTCGAGATCGACCAGGTGTTTACGAGCTGTGGTTCACCTATGAAAGCGTTGAGATAAGGCAGGATGGCAGGATGGGCGATCAACCGGTCAAAAATGGGATCGAGCCGAGGCAGGCCATTCAGGCGAACCTGGTGTGCTGTCTTCGTGTCCTTGATGAAGTGCTGGGCCGTGACCACGGGTAATCCATCCGCCCAGCTCTCGTCATGGTCGAACGCTTCATTCTCGACGACGGCCCGATCGAGCGCGTCAATGAGATCACGAGCGATGGCCGCTCGCAAAATCAAAAAGCCCTGAATATCAAAGAGAAATTTTTCTTCATCGGTCACTTCACGCATAATGGATTTATCCTTTTTCACACCAGAACTTACTACATACTCGACACACGCACGTCGGCATCACTTCGTTCAAAGAGCTCAGGCTGCCATGTGGCTCCGATACCCGGCGTCTGCGGAGGCTGAACGTGGCCATCGACAACAGAGATTGACTCACGGATAAGCTGCGGATAGAGCATACGGATATGCGCCCGAAGCGTTTCCTGCCAGGCCACGTTGGCCGCTGCCGTTGCTACGTGGATACCTGAAAGGAGGGTAAAGGGACCGGTACAGTCATGCATGACCACCGGCACGTTGTAAAACTGGGCCAGCTCGGCCACGCGCCGGCTCTGGGAAATGCCCCCCACCCATGTAGGATCAATCATCACATAGTCAGCGGCGCGCTTCTCAAGCACCAGGCGAAAATCGTCATAGCCCACCAGCATCTCGCTGACAGCCAACGGGACGTCAGCCTTCTGTCGCAAGTCGGCGATGGTGTCTATAGAATCGGGACGAATAATATCCTCCAGCCAGAGCATATTCAAATCCCGCATGGCACGAGCAATCCGCAAAGCCGGAGCAAGTTGAAAAAAGCCATGGCCATCCAAAATGAGTTCAATGTCATTACCCAGCGCCTCGCGAATAGCTCGAAAGGGCCGCAACCCTTCATCCAGGTCTTGATGGCTGATGTGAAGCGATCCACCCGGCTTGTGTGCAGCAAAATCCAGCGTCCATGCCTTGAGGCCACAGATTCCTTCATCCAGTAACGCCCTGGCATAATCGACCGGCTGGTTAACCAGGGACCAGCCATCGTTAAGAAGACCTTTATTCCCTACGATGCCATGGCCAGGCCAACCCTGATCACCAGGCAGGCGATCACCACGCCCGCCGTAAGCCGGACCACCGCTACTGTTGTATACCGGAACTGAGTCCCGGGTACGCCCGCCCAACAGTTGCCAGACCGGCTGTTCGGTTACCTGGCCCAGGATATCCCACAGAGCCAGATCTAACGCTGAAATGGCACGCAACTCCGTGCCGCGTGATCCAAAGTTGGTGGTCCGTTCATAAAGAAAGCGAAAGTGACCCTCAACCTGCAGCGCATCCGCGCCCAGCAGTCGCCGGGCCATCCAATCGTGAAGCATGGAGGCCACCGCATGGGGCGCGTAGTAGGTTTCGCCACACCCTACGTAGCCGGCGTCGGTATAGATCCGGAGGGCCAGCAGGCCAGGCATGACATGCTGCGGGATCGCCGTTTCGATTCTGGTAATCTTGATCTCTGCCATTTTGTGTCCCATGCATAAAAAGGAAATCGGTTAAATAAAAAATTACTTAGTGAATTATATTCGTGGCTGCGACCTGTAGCAACTTGTATCTCAATCGTAATGCAAGGCCCGCTGGGAGCCGCACCCTTTTCAGGATGTGTAGCTTTGTCGATTCCCTATACCACCGTCCGCTTCCACGTCCCCTTAAAATACCGCCTCAAGGTAAGCACACCCTGGGTAGTTCCACCCGCCACCCAGGCGATCCAGATGCCGGTCACATCCAAACCAACGGGATAGGCCAGAATATAGGCAAATAACAGCATGATTCCCCACTGACCTATGATAGTGTAATACAGCGGTGGTTTGGTTTCACCGCCGGCCGCCAGGACACCACCGACCACGATGGATAAGGCGGAAAAGATCTGAGCGAAGGCAAAGAAACGTAGCATGGTGCTGCTCATACCGATCACATCCTCCGCTTGGGTAAAAAAAGAAACGATCGTTTCGGTAAACAACCAGATCACCAGGGAACCTGAACAAACCAGAAACATGCATAAACGGATGGTTTGTGTGCCGTATTGTTCCGCCGCCTCGATTTCTTTTGCCCCCAGGCGCTGTCCGACCAGGGCCGTGCCGGCAATCGAAAAGGCAATGGCAGGCAAAATCGCATACATGCGTATTTGGAACCCCATCGTCAGAGAGGCGAGGGCTAAAGTGGGTTGCCGGGTTCCTGAGACCACCCGGTAAAGCAATACCCGGGCACCGTTTCTGAAAAAGCCCGACGCGCCCGAAGGAAGACCAATCTGAAGCATACGCGTCATGATACTCCAATCCGGTCTCATCTGCCAATTCCAGGCTAACCGGATCAAGCGGTGTCCCCGTGTTAAAATACTGAAACCAATCAGACAACCCAGTGCTCGTGAAATAACTGTGCCGACAGCGGCCCCCGCAACCCCCATTTCAGGAAATCCCCAGACGCCAAAAATAAACCCATAGGACGTTATGCATTTGATGATGATAACCACAATAGAAATTTTGAGGGGTGTTCTGGTATCGCCCACCCCCGCGAATATAGCGCTCATGACATAGTGCAGGATCATGAAAACCATACCGGCGAAATACCATCGCAGAAAAAGAACGGCATGAATCAAGACATCGTCCGGCGCACCCAGAAGGATCAAGGCGGGCCGGGCCAGTACGAAACTGACGGTACCCAGGACCAGAGCAAGGCATACCCCCATTAACAACGCCTGCTGGGCCGTTTTACTTACCTCCTCATGGCGTTCAGCACCGAAAAATTGGGCAACCAGCGTCCGCGTGCCGCTGGTAATCGACATGGCCATCACCATAAAAATAAACACAATCTGACGGCTCATACCGATCGCAGAGATTGCTGCCGGCCCCAGCTTACCAACCATATAAATGTCGACGATGCCTTCGGTCGCATCAATCAATGATGCAACCACGACCGGCCATGCAATGGTCCATACCCTGCGTAAAACCTGGGCAGGCGTTGCCTGGACTTCGGATGAAATAGCTTCGGAGGATTGGGACATAATTTGGAGCTAAAGTACCCCGATCTATCCTATCCAGCAAGGTAAAACATCATGGAGCGGGTGAGGAATCCGCTCTGGACTTTCTGCTCCGCTTGCTGTATCTTGGAGTTCAAATTTTGTGATTCAATAGGGATCATTCAGCAGGTCATTTTAACTACATCGGCATCATGGGAGCCCGCCATGCCAGGTCAAAAATCATGGGAACCGCTTGGACCAGATCTCGAAGCTATCTTAGCTGCAGAGGAAGATCCACTGCGTGCCCTTTCGGAAGCCCGTATTCCGGCTATCATATGCCGACAGGCATATGAACCCACCCAATGTCAGGGCCTGATTCAGCATTTTATAGAAAAAGGACTTATGCGAGACCCTGCGGAGGAGGCCACCGTCGGGGCCCCGCTCCGGATCGATATCGGTACCAGCCTGGGAAATAAAGGAAGTGACAAGGAAGCCTTCCTGCACCATGCAGCTGGGACGCATACCCTCTTTGAGTCATTATTTGACGGCTATGACCATCCGGTTGAGCTTATGTACAACGTCCTGGCCAGTCTGGCTGGTGAAAAGCAGGTCCGGGTCGCCCAGGAACCAGATGGTCGGCGATACGGTCCTGCGATCTTCCGCATCCACTATGGCGGCCATACCTATCGACCGCATATTGACCACGTCACCCTGCGAGAAAAACGATTCGATTACGCTGTCGCCCGATTCGAACACCAGTTCGCTGGCGTACTCTGTTTCCAGAATGCCGTTTTTGAGGGGGCTAGTACCCAGGCCATCCTCCATCGTTGTCTCTGGACGCCAGACGTCGAGGATGCCATTGCCTCAGATACCTTCCCTGAATATGCCCAGGAGAACGAGATCGATCATTACCGGGTTGATCTGGAACAGGGCGACCTGTATTTATTTAATACCCGTCTGATTCATGAGGTCCCTCCCGTAGAAGGTGAGGGCCCGCGTATTGTCCTGGCCAGCTTCATAGGCTACTCACCAGATGACGCTGAGATCTATGTCTGGTCGTGATATAAAAACTACAAAAGACTAACCCGGATTACCCTTTATTTTTTCTTGACAATTGAAGGCGGCTAGCGTATCTCATCCTACATAGTTTCAGGCCTTTGACCATGTCCATATCCACGCTTGATTTTCCTACATAAACGAGGTGACATATGCGATTTCTACAAACAATATTGGCGGTGGGATTTACCGCTCTTTTAATGAGTTCATGCGCGCAGCAACCTGCATCACCGCTTGACGGTACCTGGCGACTCAATACGATGACAGTCGTAGAGGGCGAGGAGAAAACCACCATTGAGACACCGGGCATGGGGGTATTGATTTTTCATGGAAATTGGTACAGTCAGGTCTGGATGGAGTCCGAGAGGTTGTACAGCGATCCGCCGAGCGATATGGAAAAAGTCCACGCCTATGATGCCTTCGATGCGTCGGCCGGCACATTCACCTACGAATATGATCGGTTGAAGGTCACAGCTCAGATTGCCCGTGATCCGCGCGTAGTGGAAAAATCATCAACCACTATAATCTCCATAGAAGGGGATACCATGACCCGCACAAAAGAGCGCACGGGACGGAATGATCGGATGATCCAGTGGACCTCTACTTACACGCAGATAAGATAGCAGAAGGCATCTGTGCCTTAATTTCCAGGTCCATGGTATTAACACGGTTGCCGATACCATAGACCTGGAAATTAAGGCTCCACCGGACCTCTACAAACCAACCCGCGCGCTTACAATTTCGTATCCCACAACGGCTCAGGTACCTGCCGCTTTTTATTCTCAAATCGCGCCATGACAAACAACAGATCCGATAATCGATTCAAATAGGGCAATACCCACGTGCCGACCGGCTCTATCCGTGATAGCGCGGTCACATCTCTTTCCGCCCGGCGACAGATCGTACGTGCTACATGCAGATGCGCCGCCCCCGGAGAACCGCCCGGAAGAATAAAATTATCGAGCGGACCGACCGATGCATTTAATTCGTCAATCAATGCTTCAAGCGTTTCGACATGGCGGGCTTCCATCTGCGGGATCTGATACTGAACCTTATCCTCTTCCGTAAAACAAAGATCCGAGCCTAAATGAAACAGTTCATTCTGAATAACCGGTAATGTGTCCATCAACCGCGTGGTCAGACCATAGGCCACAGCCACACCGATGGCCGAGTTGAGTTCATCCACCGTACCATAACTCGACACCCTCGGCGATTCCTTCGACACCCGTTGGTTGCTACCAAGCGCCGTCGTGCCATCATCGCCTTTCCGGGTATATATCTTCGTCAATCTGGGCATAATCACCTCGTAAGACAGAAAGTAGCCAATGGGCAGTCAGAAACCTACCTGACCACTTGCCCACCAGCTATATTCAAACCAAACCGCTCCGCCGCCGATGCAGCAGATATAAAAAAAACGGCGCACCCAGTACCGTCGTTAAAATACCGATGGGCATCTCCGCAGGGGCCATCGCTGTTCTGGCTACAATATCGGCCAGGACGAGTAAAAGCCCGCCAACGAGGGCAGACATTGGTGTTAAAATACGATAATCCGGCCCGACGACCAGCCGGACCAGATGAGGCACCAGCAAGCCCACAAAGCCGATAATACCACTGACGCAAACCGCCGCCGCTGCCAGACAAGAAGCTGCGGCCAGTAAAATAACCTTGACCCGCTCTACCCGGACGCCTAATTGGGCTGCCTGCTCATCCCCCAGTAACAATACATTAAGATCCCGGGCGAAGAATAGAACGATGGTCATGCCGACCACCAGATAAGGGAATAACATGTAGACATGGTCCCAACGCCGTGCCGACAGGCTCCCCATCAACCAGAACAGAATACGTCTTTGGTCTTCACCGCCCATAACCAGGAGAAAGGAGGTTACAGAGGTAGCCAGCGACCCAATCGCAATCCCTGTTAGGAGTAAAGTGGTTGAAGCAACGCGACCACCACGGCGGGAAAGCATATACACGGTAAGGGTAACGAGCAAGGCGCAAAAAAAAGCAGCGATGGATACGGCATTTAACCCCATGAACCAGATATCAAGATTCAGCGCAAAAGCAGCGGTTGCTCCTAAAGCTGCGCCGGCCGAAATGCCTACAATATACGGATCGGCCATCGGATTTTGAAAAAACCCCTGCATCACGCCACCGGAAGAGGCCAGCGCTGCGCCAACCAGTACGGCAAGGACTGTCCTGGGCAATCGAATATCCCATATAATCGTATCTGCAATGGCATCTACCGGGCCGAAGGATATGGGCAGGGGAAGATGACTGCCTAAGACCTCCACAACAGAAGTAATCGGTATGGACACGGCCCCCACAGCCATGGACAAGACGGAAGCGCCCAATAGAAAAATACAGGTAGCACCAAATATCAGTGGTTGTTTCATAACGGTCCTAATTAAATCGTAGCATCGCGGAACGCCGCGACATCACCTTCGCCTAACTCCATCTGCACATCCGCCGAGCCCCGCCGCTCTTCTCCAGGTTTCAATACAATTTGCGGGGCACCAGAATACGGGCTTTGTATAATCGTCACATCCGTCCCGAATACTTCTTTTATATGGATATCAGTCAAAATCTCTTTGGGGCTTCCCTCTGCATAAATATGGCCCTCACGAAGCATCATAAGTCGCGTACAATATTCTGATGCGAGATTCAAATCATGGGATACGCATAACACAGCCAGGTGGTCATGAACACATAAATAACGGAGTAAATCGAAAATTTCAACCTGGTGGTTCAGATCTAGAAAGGAGGTCGGCTCGTCCAGAAGGAGGATAGACGGTTGTTGTGCCAGGGCTCTGGCGATGATCACCCGCTGCCGCTCCCCGCCGGAAAGTTCCTGAACCGGCCGATCCTTGAATTCAAGGCAATCGGTCCGCTCCATCGCTTCGAGCGCAATTCGAACATCCTCGGGGCGCTCCCTTTGAAACCGTTTTAAATGCGGGGTACGCCCCATCATCACAATATCAAGTGCACAAAAAGCAAAGGGAATCGGCGCCTGCTGTGGAATGACCGCCACGATTTGTGACAGGTCCCTGGCTGTGTGGGAAGTCAAATCCTTCCCGTACAACTCAACACGCCCTGTACTCAGCGGAAGAATATTGGTTAACGCCCGTATGAGCGTGCTCTTCCCTGATCCATTCGGCCCGATAACCCCAAGTATATCCCCCCGGTGCAATTGAAAGGTCACCTCTTCCAGTACAGGCCGACGGTCATAACCACAAGCGATATGGTCTGCATGAAGCGCGATATCCATGATGCTTTTCCTGTCTTGACTACTTGATAAACAGACCATACGGACCTGCTACGCGTCCGTATGACCATCCATAAAAAAATCCCAACCGATTTTAGATGCTGAGGTTGGGATATAATAAGATGGTTACATCCATTGCTCGGCCCCTCTTCTCTCGGAGAAGCGAACGATATCTACAGGCAGGTCTCCTGGCTAACGGATCATCCTAGTCCTCATGCCTTCCCGCCGATCAAAACAAGCAGTGGCTGTACTGAGTTTCGTCCCCGAATACAGTGGCGGGACCGCGATGGATTTACACCATCTTCCCTTTTCAGCGGATACTGCTCCGCCACCTGTAGATCTATTCGATTATTATGTGTTGCTATTAATACCGGAACAAACAAACAATGTCAAGCGCTTATAGATTCAGGTCGTATCCTCACCGTACCGCCCCGTAAAAACGGGTCAGTGTCTTCGGAGATACGGATAGGATATAGAGCACGCGAAGGAACCAGGTCAGTAAAATCGTACGCACAGGGCCGTGCCGTTGCCATCTCCGGGCGGAGGTCACGACGGGTACGTCAATCCAGTCAAACGTTCCCTCCTGTTTGAGCCGCTCGGCAAATTTAGAGTCTTCGAAAATAGGCATCATCTCATAACCACCCACACGTTCAAATATCTCTCGGCTGGTATAGATGGCCTGGTCTCCATACGTTATCCCCAGCCTACGAGAGCGAAAATTCGTTCCGCGAACAATCCATCGGTACACACGCCTTGAATCAGAAATGTCGAACCTGAATCGTCCCCCCGATATACCGGGCGTACTCATGGACGCTGTGATGAATCGATACCAATCTTCAGGCAGGGTCGTATCCGCATGGAGAAATAACATCAGGTCGCCTGTAGCGATTTCAGCCCCGGCATTCATCTGGACCGCACGACCTCTCGACGGGCTTCGAAGAAACCGTACGTGCTCACACCCCGTTGCGATCTCTTCCGTCCGGTCCTCACTGCCTCCATCTACAACAATAATCTCAAGAGAGGCCGAAACCTGTTCAAATTGCCTCAAACAATCACTGATCACGGATTCTTCGTTCAAGGTCGGTATAATAACACTGATTTTAGGCATCATCGCCAATAGAATTGAATTCTCATCATAGGTAATTGACCGCGCCCTATAAGCCGTCCGCTTTCTCAAATTGGAGCAACGTCAGACTGGTCGGCGGAAGATCTACGGATATATGAATCATTCCGGAGGACGTCTCGGTCAGGAGGTCTTGATTTATAACCTCTAAATCAGCTCGTTGCGATGGAGACCGCAAATTACTATGGTCTTCATTGATTAAAAAATGTTGGTATCGAATCGACCCATAGAAAGATTCATCGTGGGTGATAGATAAATCAACCCGTCGTGTAGCCGTACCGAACCGCCAGAGTAAAACAGTAATTCGGTCTGGAGATCCAGATGCCAGGATGCCTATATCATCAGGTGCAGATCGGACAGCGATTTGTTTCGGTTCCAGCATACCGAACATTCGATACATATTATAGGTAGGCGTTGGGATATGATCGGGAGGACGAAATATCCCGGTCCAATCGTCTCCGGCACCGTAATATACCATATGATTCGCACCCGCCTGCATCATCTCATATAATGCAGACATTGTCCATACGGCATGGTAGGGGGCAATGGTATCGTGACCGCCTTCCATACTGAACGCATTCCATTCATCGATAATTACTTCCGGAACCTGATCCTTATCGAAGGTCGTCCATTGTTGAATTCGACGCACCAAATCCCCATATGAAGAAGGTCCGCTTGAGTCGGGAGATCCGGCATATAGATGCACTGAAATAAAATCCAGTCGCACATCCTGCAGCTTGCACCACCAGCTGAGTGCGGTGATCCACAACCGGACACTACCGACATAATCTCCAACCGGACCGTCGCAGAGTACGCCAGGTCCGCCAATCAGAATAGAAGGATCAGCCCGTAAAGCACCACGGGCGGCATGCTCATATAGCTTTAAATACAAATAGAGTTTTTTAATTTCGTGTAATTGACCGCTTATGATGGGTATGCTACTGGTCCAGGGTAAAATATGCCATACCTGCCAGAAGACGTTATTAGGTTCGTTCCAGATGGACCAGTATTTGATGTCCAACTTGCGTTCAACATTCAAGTGATAGACGGTGCGATAGACAACTTCTTCCCACGCTTCGAAATCAGAGGGTGGATACATGCCGGGGTCACCATGAACAGGCCCTCGAGGCGTATCGGGCGGCATGGATGAAATAGCTGAAGGGGTATAGCTTACACATAGATAGGGCACAGCCCCGAACTGGATAATTCGATCAATGGCTCCATCCAATCTGGACCAGTCGATATGCATGTTTCCTACGGTATCGATAGAGACCTCGGCCATATTATAAATATGGCACAATCTGAGCAGGTGAGGTTTAACTGGCAGCATTTTTTTATCAGATTCGGTTCCTGTAGGCTGCCAGTTAAATCCCACGAGATTGGGAATCATCTCCCCGTGATCCGTTGCGTCTATATCGATATCACTGAATTCCAGCGCTCTTGGTTGGATAGGAGAATCAATAGCAAAACCGGGGCGGAGGCGCCCTTTAGGCACATAACCGGGTTCAGCAAAAGCAAAGGCGTCTAGTAAACCATAAAACGAATGTTGGTATCGACCCAAAAGAGGGGTTACTGTGGTTTGTCGCGCGTGAAACCTGACTTCAAAAACATGCTCCCCAGCGTCTATATCTACCATGTCATCCATATACCAGCCAATATACTTCCCTGCCATATCAGCCTCTCCAGTACGTGTAAACCCCAGATGCCCCACCGAAGACGGGTACGCACCATGAATATTTACCGGCGTTGGGTCAATGACGGGTTTGTGCCAGTCTCCTCCATCGATCCGCCACCACATTTCAATATATCGAGTGAGCTGATTAATCAGAGGAATGGCCCCTTCATTAATATAGAGGAGATGCCGACGGGACCAGATAACATAGGCCCCCGATTTAGGAATGGAAAAGGGGAAGGTCGCCCTGAAGCGATCCACATATTCTACATCAGGCGTCGAAAAATGAAGACCGCGCCCACCGCTTAATCCGGCGGCTGGATAAAGGTCGGTGAAATTAGTAGCTGATGCCTGCTCTGCCTCGACCCATACCACCAGCGGATCGGTGGTAAGAGAATCAGAAGAAACTATATTTTCATCAGGATCAGCAAAAGCGCAAGCAGCTGGAATCGAGTTAAATAAAATAACCGATACGCCTGCTAACATTGAAGGAAGGGATTTATATAATTCTGAAAAAAGAAAGTTACGCCAGAATCTGATCCAACGTCCAGATAAATGCCTCATTCTCTGCCTTAGAACCGGTAGAAATACGCATGTGATTAGGAGATTGCCACGCCCCGGCGCCAGCGCGAACCATCACTTTTTTAGCCCACAACTCCCGAACAATAGCCTGCGTCTCCCGTCCGAAATCTGCCCACAGAAAGTTCGCATGACTCTGAAGTACCGATACGCCTAATTTCTGTAATTCATTGCTCAAAAAATCGTTCCCATCCCACACCACCTGCTGAGAACGCTGTATATGTTCCGTATCTCTCACCGCAGCCGTAGCCGCATGGATAGACAGGTTATTACGACCAAGCAATCCCATAGAAAATGGAGCCAGTCGTTTAATAATCTTCTGATGTCCTACCCCGTATCCTACCCGCATCCCACCAAGTCCATGGGCTTTCGAAAATGTTCTGAGCACCAGGACGTTCTCCCTTTCCTTGGCCAATTCGATAAAATCCAGATAAACCGGATCCCGAACAAATTGAATATAGACTTCATCAACAGTGACCAGCACATGAGGTGGAACACGGTCGATAAAATTGATAATATCCTGATGCGGCAATAAAGCCCCCGTAGGATTATGGGGGTTGCAAATGATAACCAAACCCGTGCGATCCGTGATCAGTTGCTGCATGGCCTCCAGATCATGATTTCCATCTGCTGTTACCGGCACGCGGCGGGCCAGCACCGGATACCCTGCCGTTCTCAATTCATCACCGACCCGTGTTATCTGGCCGTACGAAGGAACGGCTTCTATCGTTTCACCATGTCCCATGAAGGTTTCGAGGGCTATAAGCTGAAGCAACTCGGTCGTACCGACGCCGAGGATCAATCCGTGTTGATCGCCTATCGCTTTGAAATCAAACCCCGAAGCCCGCGGGATATCCAGCTTGTGTAACCGGATTAATGCTTTCTGCAGCGTCGTCGTATAATCATACCGGTTCATCCAATCCTGATGCGCCATAACGGCTTCAACAGCTTTCGGCGATGCACCAAGAGGATTCTCATTAAATGCGAGTCGTACCAGCCCTTTAGGTACACCGACACCCTCGACTTGCTCTGGATCTCGACCCGCAAGGACATTGGCCACTGCTTCTCTCGAAGATAGCCCGGCTAATAAACCTGCCGAACCGAGAAGGGTACTCGACAGAAAAGTCCGCCGCGATACTGGCTCATCTTCTGACGCCCATAAGGACTCCTCATACTTCGATGCCATGATGACCCCACTCCCCATTTCACTACTTCGCCGTTTCGTAACTTCCCTACGATTCTGTCTCATTCAGGTGATCGAACACATCCGTAGACGTGCCGACATTACCTGATAGACGTTCAACCTGTTCCACACCCTTGAGTTTCTTGATCCGTCTGATAACCCGCTCAAGCTGGTTGACATGCTCGACCTGTATCATGAATTCTCCGTCCGCAAGACCATCTGCAGTTTTCATGGTCGCTGACGTGATGTTAATATCAGAGTCGGTAATCGTTTTCGATATTTCGCCCAATAGCCCCGTGCGATCGTTACCATATACTTTGAGACCGACGAAAAATGATTGATCTTTTTCTACATCCCAGCTCACCGCTATCCGTCGTTCCAGATCTTCAACAATATTTGGACAATCTTTTCTATGAATGCTGACGCCGCGTCCGCGGGTGATATACCCTATAATAGGATCACCAGGGACAGGTTGACAGCACTTGGCAAATCGAATAAGCAAGTTATCCAGGCCACGGACTTTAACGCCACTGGTCGAACCGCGTACCCGCTCGACAAATTTAGTCAGAACAGATTTTTTGGGTGGGAAATTTTCCGATATTTCTTCAGCCGGCAACAATTTCTGGGCAACCTGGGCAGCAGCATATTCTCCTCGGCCGATCGCTGCATGCAACCGGCTTACGTCCGGCAAATTATAGCCTTTTGCAACGGCTTCAAGTTTTTCATGTGCCTTCTTTTTGTTGATTTTTAAGCGCTTTAACTCACGATCCAGTAAATCTTCCCCCAGGGCAACACTTTGCTCCAGCGTCGCCTTCTTAAACCAGGCACGGATTTTCGAAGACGCCTTTGTTGTCTTAACGATATCTAACCAGTGCGAACTGGGCGTTTGATGCGTGGAGGTCATTATAGAGACCGAGTCTCCATTATTGAGCTTGGTCCCCAACGGAACCATACTGCCGTTGATTTTGGCCCCACTACAATGCAATCCGATATCTGTATGGATGGCAAAGGCGAAATCCAGAGTACTCGCCCCTGTGGGCAACTCCTGCAAATCTCCCTTCGGGGTGAACACAAAAATTGCGTCATCGTAGAGATCCATACGAAGATGTTGCATAAATTCCTGGGGGTCCGTCATATCGGTTTGCCAGTCAAGTGCCTCGCTCAGCCAATTTTTTTGCTCCTTGACCACGCCCGATTCAACCCGCTCTTCCTTGTAAAGCCAGTGGGCCGCAATGCCAACTTCTGCAACGCGGTCCATCTCCCGAGTACGAATTTGAACTTCAGCCATCTCACCGTTAGACGCGATAATCGTTGTATGCAACGAGCGGTACATATTCATCTTCGGTTTGGAGATATAATCCTTGAATCGATCGAACACCGGAGTATACAGCGTATGTATAATCCCCAGCGCATGATAACAATCCCGAGCCGAATCGGTGATGACCCGTAGGGCTAGCAGATCGAAAATTTCTTCGAAGGATTTCGCTCGACGTTCCATTTTAGTATGGATACTGTAAAAATGCTTGGCGCGACCTTTGACTGTCGCTTCAATTCCCGCATCTTTTAATGCTTGAATAATAGGCAACCGTATTTCTTCTATAAGCTGATCTCTGTGGCCTCGTTTTTGAGCTACCTTTTCTGTAACATCCCGATACACCTCCGGATCCAGATATTTCAAACTCAAGTCTTCCAGTTCCGACTTTATTTGTGCCATCCCGAACCGATGTGCCAGGGGCGCATAAATATCTCGCGTTTCCAGGGCAATACGATATTGTTTTTCCGAGTCCAGGTGAGATAGCGTCCGCATATTATGCAACCGATCCGCCAGCTTGATCAGGATAATCCGAACATCCTTCGCCATAGATATGAGCATTTTTCGAAAGTATTCAGCCTGACGGTCTTCCCGGTTCTGAAAAGATAAACTTGTGATTTTAGTGACCCCATCCACCAGGGCGGCCACTTCATCACCGAATTCCTCCCCCAATTGTTCTATGGTGACCGGCTCTACATCTTCGACCACATCATGCAACAGGCCGGCGGCTACGGTTACCGCTTCCAGATGCAAACCAATCAAGGTAAGCACCACCTGGGTACAATGCACCATGTACGGTTCCCCGGATTTTCGTATCTGAGTACCGTGATGAAATTCACTGAAATGATACGCCCGTTCGATAATATCAAGATCAAGATCCAGATCCTTGTCCGATTCGATCTCCGGGTGCGTAATGGCGTACTGCTCCAGTAAAATCTGGAGCGGGACGACGGCCGATTTCGATGGCGTTTTTACAGGGGCAATAGTCATAATGGCTGTTAAGAAATTTAGGGAGAGGATTAGGATCCCAACCCTGTCGGATAGAACTGAATTATTTACAATGTGTTACCTGAATTAGGATATATCAAAAACAAGCCGATTGTCAAGCGGGATTTCCCTAAATAACCTGCTTGGCATCCATGAAATCTGACATCCTATTGATGAACTTAGTAAACTCAGTGCGATAAGACGATGCAATATGATACCCTTTTCGAATGTTGGCCAGCATCATTTTCGTCTCATCCTGTCGGCGGTTATATACATCAATTAAGGGATCGGGCATGTTAAAAGGGAACTCATGAATCCCCAGATTAAGATGTAAGACAGGGATTGGTTTTAAATTGGCCACGATGGCCTCCGGCCTGATGACCCGATCCATCGGATTGGCGATAACAAGTAAACGGTCATGAATCGTTTCTAGCCGACTCGTCAGGGATGGACCATTAAAAAATATTTCCGTCATCCAGCGTCGAGGGGTATCAATTAGCTCTTCCGTCATACCCCTCGGTACGATATTCATATAATGCCGGTTTTGCAAAAACGTCATCAAATGATGCCCAGCATCTGAATCCATGATAAAAATACTTTTGGGGTCCATCCCATCCAGCGAGGCACAGGAGGCGAAAAGGGTCGCCCGGCTTTCCGAAAAACGGCCGTCTGGGTTAGCCAAGAGCAAATTCATGGCCAGATATCCACCCGCAGAATAACCCAGGAAATCGATCCGGGCGCCTGGACGACACCCCGGATGTGTCCCGGTCCGTACCTGATCGGCCAAATCAATCACATCATAATAGGACTGAAGCCCGCCCAGATAAAATCGTTCTGGCGCTTTCGATAATCGATCACTGATCTGCGCGTTGAACGGGCTGGTCTTCTCGTTACCTTTTACCGTGGCGCGTGCATGGGCTAATCGACCTTGTGTTGAGAAACCCCAGTCGTCCGACCGACGGGTTATATGAAACGACATCGGAAAAATCAGAACCGGCCTGCGTAATTGGAGTACTAGATTATATACCCATGGAAAAAGCTTTGCATAGCTGCCTTCATTAAGCCCATGAGTCAAGACCAGTATATCACTGCTGCCTTCTGATGACGAATCGATGGGTTCCATCATAAGATAGGTAAATATCCTGTTTTCTTCTATCTCGCCGTCTGTCGACCATAAAAACTCCGACCACCTTGAGGTAAACGGCAAGGTACGTACCCGACATCGTCCATCATCGACCACCGCCCCCTTACCGGTCGCATACGCTTTATATAACACCTCGGGTTCAAATACTATATCAGCCATTCATCCCCTCGTTTCCGTGTTTTATATTACGTTCAGTCCGTGTGAGACGGCGCTGTGCGGCCTGCTATTCCTACCAGTCTACCTGCCGACCTGCTGCCTTAATGCGTCCTGAATTTCATTAATAAATAATTGAATGGATCGAGCCAGATATTTATCGGGTCGGTGAATCAGGAGGATCTCACGGGAAATGGGGGGGATATCAGTGAGCTCAAGCGGCATTAGCGTACCGGCATTGATCTCGTTCTGCGCCGCAACAATCGGTGCAATCGTAAAACCCAGCCCTCTCTCGACCAGTCGTTTAACGGCATCGATGCTATCGACCTGAAATTGTTCCTCCGGTATGATACCAATTTGCGCGAAAATAGACCGCACATAATTACGCCAGCCTTCCCAACTGCCGAACTGAATGAACGGCTCCTTAGCGAGTTGGGCAAGTTCCGCTCGACCAGCCTGGGCATAAGGATGCATCGGATGGACCAGCGGACGGATCTGATCTTCAAAGAGAGAAATCGTCTGTAGATTCGATGTGTTGATATGAGAACCCACAATTCCCAGGTCAATTTGATCAGCCAGAACCATTTCCCGTATCTCTTCACCACCCATCGTACGTAACACCACGTGGATATGCGGATGGGATTGTCTAAACTGATACAGAAAATCGGGCAGTACATAAATCGCGCTGGTACCAATAGCCGCTATCGTAACACGTCCATGTTCCCCTCCGGCAAGATCCTTGACTGCCGCTGTGGCCTCCTCTTTTAAACTCAAGATACGCAAGACATAACTATAGAATACTTCTCCGGCATAGGTCAAACGCAGATGCGGTCGTGTACGCTCCAGCAAAGGTTCCGACAACTCGTCCTCCAGACTACGGATCTGGTGAGATACTGCCGGCTGTGTAATGTATAACTCATCCGCTGCCTTAGTAAAACTACGGAGTTCAACGACCTGCTTAAATGTAATCAACTGGTTAATTTCCATCGCTTTTCTCCGAAAGTCTTCATTAAAACAACTAATGCATCTAATAATTATAATTGATTTGACTTATATTGGCAAGCGGTGTATCATTGGATCGCTTGTTAAGGATAAATCGAAAGTAGTCCAGTGATTTTCGGGTGATTTAACACGGTGAAAGGTGGCCGCATGTCCAGCGTGGATTTAACGATACGCATTGCGGGGGAAAATGGCGAAGGGGTCTTGACAGTTGGTGATGTTTTAGCCGAAGCCCTGGCACGATTGGGATTAGATATTTATACGTTTAAAAACCTCCCTGCAGAAATCAAGGGAGGCGCGTCCATGACGCAGGTCCGGGTGATGGACACCGAAGTACGATCGCCCGGTGACGCGCTTGATATTCTGATGGTCTGGAATCAGGAAAATTATGATATCCATGTGGGCGAAGTCAAACCCACCGGGGCCGTTATCTACGACCCCGACGAATGCACCGTCGATGACAGCCTCCCCCTGATGCAAATCGGGATACCCCTACAGAAGATTACAAAAGAAATTATCAAAGTAATGAAGTCCAAAAATGTCTTAGCTTTCGGGATATTGACTTCCTGCATCGGTATTCCTTTTGAAACCTGTAAGGACATGGTGACCCAGAGCCGATGGGGCCGCCGAAAAGAGTTTCTCGAATCAAATATTAATGCGTTGAAGCATGCCTATGATTATGTGGCGGAACAAGGCATTGATCTTGGATTGAGGGTACCCGTAGATAGGAAGAAGGACCACCCGCAATTAATTGTGACCGGAAATGACGCGCTGTGTATGGGATCGATCGCCGCTGGATGCCGATATTATGCGGGCTATCCCATCACGCCCGCGAGTGATATCATGGAAACTTTAGCCAAGGCGATGCCTAAAATCGACGGTGTGCTAATTCAGACGGAAGATGAAATCGCCGCGATCACCTCGGCCATCGGGGCCTCATTCACCGGTGCCAAGGCCATGACCGCCACAGCGGGCCCCGGTTTCTCGCTGATGGTTGAAGCTCTCGGCCTGGCCATGATGGAAGAAATACCTGTTGTGGTTATCAATGTACAACGAGGCGGTCCGAGTACCGGGTTACCGACCAAGACAGAACAATCGGATCTGAATCTGGCCATTTATGGTGCCCACGGTGATGCCCCTCGAATCGTTATTGCACCGACAAATGCAGAAGATTGTTTCTATACTGCAGTCCAGGCGTTTAATTTAGCAGAAAAATATCAGGTGCCGGTTATTCTTTTGAGCGACCAGCATCTCGCGGCACGTACGCAGGGTATTCCGCGACCTGATTTGAGCAAACTCGAAATTATTGAGCGGCGTCAACCGACCTCAGATGATGGCGTGACACCCCAGGAATTTAACCGGTATGAAATGACAGAAGATTATATTTCTCCTATGCCCCTACCTGGCAAGCACACGTATCATTATGTCGCCACGGGACTCGAACACGATGAACATGCACATATCGATTACTCGCCGGAAGCGCATCTTCAAATGACGGAAAAACGCTTCAAAAAAATTGAACCTGCCGCGGAAGAGCATGACATGGTTCGCCGGTACGGCCCGGAAGATGCTCAATTAGGGCTTATTGGTTGGGGGTCATCAGAAGGGCCTATTCTGGAGGCGTTAGAACGAGCCGAAGCCAAAGGTTATAAAGTGGCGGCGCTTATTTTTAAATTGATTAACCCATTACCCGAGAAAGAAGCCCGTGCATTTATCGATTCTATCCCGGTTGTCTCTGTCGTGGAACTGAATACCAGCGGCCAGTTTGCCAATTTTCTCCAGAGCCGGTTGTGTGTGCCGTTAAAACGCTTTAACATATATACCGGCCTACCTTTCAAAGCAGGAGATATCGAACAATATATCGAAGGAGTGTTGCAGCATGGTTGAAGCCGTTACCGCCTCGACACCGAAAGAAACCGTTAAGCGTACCCAGAAAAACTATCGGAGCGAAGTCAAACCGACGTGGTGTCCCGGATGTGGTGACTTCGGGGTACTCTCCGCCTTGCAACGCTCCTTTGCAGAACGCAATCTGGCACCCAAGGATATTGTCATTGTGTCCGGTATCGGTTGTTCGGGACGTCTGCCGGAATTTGTCAACGCCTATGGCCTCCATGTGGTACACGGCCGGGCACTGCCCACAGCGCAAGGCGTGAAAGCCGCCAACCCGGAGCTGACCGTCGTTGCAGTAGGCGGTGATGGGGACGGCTTTGCCATCGGGGGCGGCCATGTCCCTCACGCGGTAAGGCGAAATCAGGATATTACCTACGTGCTGATGGACAATCAGGTGTATGGTCTGACCAAAGGCCAACCATCGCCGACCACCCCTACCGGCATGGCCGCGTTGCAACGTAGCGCATCCATGCCTAAAATGGCCCCCTACGAAGGCGTGTTAGAAGGTCAGCTCAATATGCTGGCGATGATTCTGGTATATGGTTGTACGTTCGTAGCGCGAACCTTCTCGAGCCAGGCGACGGAGATGTCAAAACTCATCGGTCAGGGCCTGGACCATCGCGGTTTTTCGTTTATTCAGGCCATGAGCCCTTGCCCGACATTTTACAACACTTACGATCCATGGAAGGAATCGTTTGTTTCCCTGCCTGAAGATTGGAACGACAGCGACCGCATTAAAGCCATTGACCTGGCGATGGAAGAAGTCAATGATGGGGTCTTCCACAGCGGTTTATTCTATCAGGAGCAGCGAGCGACTTATATGGATAAAGTCCGTAGTGTGTTTTCAAAAGCTCGAGGCGATCAGGTCGCCACGATTGAATCCATGCTGGATCAGTACGCGTAGACGCATACAACGGAACAGCGGACAAAAGAAAAGGCGTTCACCATAGATTGGTTGAACGCCTTTTTAATAGCAAGGACACATAACCCTGAAGTTCCGCTGTCTTTGCGTAACCTCTGTTACTTAATCCTTGAAGAAATCTGCATTGATCTTAATGTAATTTTCCCATTCTTCAGGCGTGTCTTCTTCAGCAAAAATCGCCTCTACCGGGCATTCCGGTTCACAAGCACCGCAGTCTATACATTCTTCAGGATCGATATACAACATCTTCTCTCCATCTGCGGCATGAATACAATCCACCGGACACACATCGACACATCCCTTATCCATCACATCAATGCACGGTTCTGCGATAATATACGTCATATAAACCTCCTTAAATGTAGCTCTACTGCACGTTTAAAAACAATCAACCTGTATCAAATATATAGGTAGGATATGTGTATACAAAACCAACAGATTACCGTCATGTACGTTTTGACCGATCTATATATAGTATGAAGACCATGCTGTGTCAAGTCTGATTTCAATAGCTTAATTCTTTTACATTGACGCTTTGAAACACGATTCATATACTACCTTGGTCATCAATGCCCCTGCGGATCGCCCATCACCACCGAAATTTCATGAGGCCATGTCGTCCCTGCTCATCCCCACATCGCTGGCACAACAATATGATGTGTGCTTTAAGACCATTCCTATTGGACAATGGATTAAGCTAAATATTCTGGCAGTCCGTGATCCCGATATTCTGATCGATGCCCTCGATCCGGGAGCATTCGATGATGATGAGCGGTTACCCTATTGAGCAGAAATATGGCCGTCTGCTATTGGTCTGGGCATGCATTTATTTGATTATCCGGTTCCCCCTGGAACACCCGTACTTGAATTAGGTTGCGGCATCGGTGTGGCTGGTATGGCCGCTGCCGCCGCAGGCCTCGACGTCTTGGCCTGTGATTACGAACAGGATGCACTGTCATTTGCTCAATACAACGCCGCCTTGAATCAGATGACCAGCCGTATCCACTTTCGGCATCTGGACTGGCGTAAACCGGATTTAAAAGAACAATATCCCGTAATCATCGGCTCCGATATCATCTACGAAAGGCCGAACCATCAGCCTATTATAACGCTGATAAACCAGACTCTGACCCCAGGGGGCATGTTTCTCGTCAGTGATCCGAATCGCAGTTCGGCAACGCCGTTTGTTGAATCCATGGAACAACAGGGTTATCGCCATACCGTACAAAAACGATGGGTTCGGTTCGAAAAGCCCCATATTAAAATCAATGTGCATCGTTTTATAAAAGATGCGTAACCCGAAAAGACATTTGTACGTCTAATAATAAAGTTGGCACGTGAGAAAGTGAGAAAGTGCCCACCAACAGGCAATAGGTCTCCAACTTTCCAACTTTCCAACTTTCTAACTTTCCAACTCGTCCAATGGAAACACTAAAGGCTTTGCCCGAGTGGGTTAAAGAGAGGTTACATGAGGCCGGCAAGCTCGCAGATCAGCTTGACCTGACGGTTTTTCTGGTGGGCGGTATCGTGCGGGACGTGTTCCTCGACCAGGTCCGGATGGATATCGATCTGGCCGTTGTGGGAGACGGTATCCAGTTTGCAAAGCGTCTGGCGCGTAAACACCAGGGTCGTATGACAGCCCATGGACGTTTCGGCACGGCCACCGTCAATTTTCCGGATCACACGAAGTTGGATATCGCTACCGCACGAAGCGAGCGATACGAGAAGTCGGGGGCCTTACCTCAAGTCACGCCGGATACTCTGGAGGCCGACCTCGCCAGAAGAGATTTCAGTGTAAATGCCATGGCGATCTGCCTGAATGCGCCGCATCGCGGTATGATCATTGATCCCCATGGCGGACGCCGGGATCTGGATCACAGGTTGATTCGTATTTTGCATGAGCAAAGTTTTGTGGATGATCCGACCCGGTTATTTCGAGCCGTCCGCTTTGAGAAGCGGTTACAATTTCATTTGGAACAGCGCACAGAACAGGTCTACCGGGAAGCCGTTGCTGCGCATCATATAGATGGTCTATCCGCCGGGCGATTACTTGAGCAAGTGCGTCTGGTTTGTGCTGAACGCGAGGTCTGGCCGATATTCAAACGACTCGATGAACTGGGGGTATGGCAAGCTATCTATCCGACCCTCGCCGTCTTTGACGGATTGGCGTCGCAAATCCAAGCCATCAATGGGCTTAAAAACAATCTGAATAGGCCGCCGAAGGATATCTGGCACCTGTATTGGCTCGCCCTGCTGAGTCCATGCACCCTGGATACGATACATCGCCTGGCAGAACGGCTGAAACCGGACCGGCGACTTAAAGAGGCCATGCAGGACTTGCCCGCCATGAGAGCGATAGCAGAGCGGGTTAAGCATAAGGAGCTTGATAATCCAGGTGCATTTTATAAAGCCGCCCAGTCCGTATCGGAAGATACGATTCTCTTTTTCGCTATCGCCGATAAAGACGCGTCCGTTCGAAAATACTGCAGCGCGTACTATGACGAACATCGATCTATGCGTCCGGCAATTAACGGTCTGGTTTTACAGGACCTCGGCATTCCACAAGGTCCGGTATACCGGCATATTCTTGAAACCATTTTGATAAAAAAAATCAATGGTGAGATAAAAACTGAACAGGAAGAACGCCGGTCCGCTCTGGAAGTCTGGCATCAAACGTTGGAAAATTTGAAAAAACACAAGTAGACTGGGCGACAGGTACAGAGATCAGTTCCCATCGTTTTACCAATATATGCACCTTCCCGCTTGCCGTTCCCAAGGAGTGCCGCATGTCTTTCGATATAGAACGATTGCTTATTGCAATCCCACCCATTTTATTCGCTCTGACCTTTCATGAATTCGCCCATGCCTGGAGTGCTAAAAAACTGGGTGATAATACGGCTGAAAGGATGGGGCGCCTTTCTTTGAACCCGCTGGTCCATCTTGATCCGACCGGTACCGTCATGATATTCATTACCGTGATGAGCGGATTCGGTATCGGATGGGCAAAACCGGTACCGGTGGACCCAAATAATTTGCGTAATCCACGTCAGGATATGTTATGGATCGCCTTGGCAGGCCCAGTATCCAATATTATTCTTGCCGTCGTATTTACCGCCATATTTACCTCCTTGACACCAGCGGCAGGCCTGACGGATCTGTTCCGGCAAATGCTCCTTATAGGGATCAGTATCAATCTGGTTCTGGCCTTTTTTAATCTCATTCCCATCCCACCACTGGACGGGTCGAAAATCTTGATGGGGGTGCTTCCGGAAGCGCAGGCGCGTCAATACAGCCAATTGGAAATGTATGGTCCCATGCTGCTGATCGGTGTGATAGTTGGAGATCAGATGTTACGCTTAGGTATCATCAGGACAATAATTTCTGTCCCGATGAATTTTTTTGGTGAACAACTTTTTTCTCTGTTTAGATAATTATTATCGCATATATTATTTTAGCGTGAACATTGGTAAAGTATAACCCTATCATAACCGATGATAGGGTTATGTATAGAAACGCGCTTGATAGGATACCATGCCATTGAAGACGCCGCGCAGTAAACAATAAGGGAAAATATTATGGAAGGACGAGTCCTGATCGTAGAAAACGATCCCACTGTCTTACGGCTTGCGGCGGACTTTCTACGGTACGACGGCCATACGGTGGTCACGGCAGGAGACGGCGAAGAAGGCCTGCAAGCGTTTTCCACCGGGAAATTCGATGTGGTCGTCACAGACGTAAAGATGCCCAAGATGGACGGGATTGAAATGATGAAGGCGATGAAAGCGCTCGATCCCGCCATTGAAGTCATTGTCCTTAGCGGATACGGCACCTTTGAGATGACCATTGAAGTCATCCGGAACGGCGGCTATGATTTTCTACGTAAGCCGGATGATGTGGCCCAGCGTATTCGGCCTACCGTACAACGTGCCATTGAAAGACGCCATCTGGGGCTGAAAAACGAAGAATTGGTCAATGCCCTGGAAACTGCAAATACCGACCTGGAAAAACGTGTTCATGAAAAAACACAAGAAGCCAACCGTCTGGCGGCGCAACATGCTGTGACAAGAATTTTGGCCGAATCAAGCGCCCTGACCAAAGCGGCCCCTCGGGTATTGACGACGCTGTTGGATACGCTGGGCTGGGGGATCGGCATCATCTGGCAGGCAGATCGTTATGCTTCCATATTACGATGTGTAGATGCCTGTCACACCGCCGTTCCAACGATGGCCCGTTTTGCTGATCAGCGAAAAAAGGGACCTTCAGCCCCGATATAGGCTTGCCGGGCAAGGTATGGACCACCCGTCGTCACCTCTTGGATTTGGATAGCACATACTACCAGAGTGACCTGGAAGA
>Ga0114999_10000183_pt1 | contig 92494 bp, 92 predicted proteins | sample ArcticOcean_MG_C_3_FD_89820 | JGI IMG/M metagenome (GOLD analysis project Ga0114999, IMG submission 89820) | Marine microbial communities from western Arctic Ocean - ArcticOcean_MG_CB8_126 | ecosystem: Environmental > Aquatic > Marine > Oceanic | place: Arctic Ocean: Canada Basin | collected...
AATAAAACAAATTCGATGCGCGAAGTTATGGCAATCACGTTCTATAAAGCAGGTATTAAAATTGATGACTCTGCTTGTGAAGAAAAAAGTAAACCCATTATAGACCACATGCTTGGAGATAGATCACCAGGAGAACTTGCCGATCATCCACGAAATCAAATGGTATACCCAAGGGACCTTTGATAAGATGTTCTGAGAGGTTAAACCGTTTATTCCGGTTGTTTACATGGATAATGAAGGATAGATCGTAAGAATGGATCATGGAAATAATCTGTATATGGCCTTATCTGATCGAGCCCCTGTTCTAAGCCAGCCTGCACCGGATGCCCGCGAAGCTGCGGTTGCTATCATTATATGGGACAGCGGTGATACGTTATTTCTGTTATATGTGACCAGGTCAAAAAAGGAAGGCGATCCCTGGTCAGGTCATATCGCCTTTCCAGGCGGCCGCATCGAACGATATGATGAAGGACCACAAGCAGCTGCAGAAAGGGAAACAAGTGAAGAAGTCGGATTGATATTATCCAGGACACAATCGATTGGACGGCTCGATGATCTTTCCACAAATTATAATAAAGTCCATGTGGCCGGGTTCGCCTATCTCTTACAAGAAAAACCCGATCTAATTTTGAATGGTGAAATCCAGGATGCTTACTGGATTTCCATAGATCACTTAAAGGATTCAAATACCCATTTGATTACTGAAATTTCTGGCGATTGGGGCAAGAGTCGGGTCCCTGCAATCAATTTATTGGGAAGTGGGCATCCTGTTTTATGGGGGCTTACCTATCGTTTTTCAGCCCAGATACTATCTTGTTTGGGTTGTGAATTACCCGGCGGCTCTGATGTTCAAATCATAAATCCACGCAGATAAAATAACTAGGAAATATTATGAGGTTGTCCTTATCCGTTCGTATAGCTGAAAGTGTGCTGAACAAAAAAGAAGCCAATCGTTCATTGGAACAATTGGCTGACCTCGCTGTTAAAATTGGATATCCAGCCATTTGTTTGCGAGCCTCACAGGTAGGGATACACACGCCCTTAGAGAATATTACGGCAGCCGATAAGGTTATACGTCAACGCCAGCTTACGGTCTCAATGATCACTGGAGATTTTCCAATTCCAGCGAATAATGACCACGCGCCGGATGCCCTGAGGAATATCACGCCCTATCTGGATTTAGCGGATCTGCTCAATACGAAATTAATTCGAATCGGTATGAAAAACTCTGCGGATATCGTTTGGGCGCAAAGATCCGCTGATGAAGCCAGAGAACGAGGTATAAACCTGGCACACCAATCTCATACCCTCAGTCTTTTCGAGACAGTAGATGAATCTGTGGAAGTATTGAAACGGGTGGGGCGACCGAATTTTGGTCTTATATTTGAACCAGCCAACCTCGATTTATGTGGTCAGAATTATGGACCTGATACCCTCGAACGATTTCAACCCTGGTTATTTAATGTTTACGTACAGAATCATATAAAAAACCCCAATGGAGCAATTGTTTTAAACACCTGGATCCATGGCCCCGCACCTTACGATCCTATTCGATTACAGGACAGTGGAGGCATCAATTTTCCTGATTTATTAAATACGTTGAACAAGATTGGATATGATGGCTTTGTTACAGTTCACCAGGCCTTTGCTGGTCTGATGGAACCTGAAGAAGCGGCCCAAGAGAGTTTTGGCTATTTAGTAAGTATCGCCAAGTTTCAATCAAGCGTTTGACCTAAGACAATATCCGATACCAATTTTCCTCACCTGCGTGCATATGGCAAACACGAAGGAATTTTTTTCCATGCCCCGTAATAAATGTCAGCGTATGATCTGTGCCCTGTAATCTAAACTGATCTTGATCAATATACACCAATCGACATCCTGTCGGCCAATATCTGTTAACCATAAGATTATCATCACTTTTGTTTATGATGAGATCTTGATGTGTAGGTTCGCCCTCAGAGACAAATCTTCCGATGTATTTGCCCTCGAAGGGTATATCTCTTTTCGAAATCTCTAACTTTTCAAGGTTTAATTTCTCCAAAATAACCCCTTGGAGTTCTTCAAAAGATCCCGAAGCGTCAACGACAAAGGAGATTTCAGGCCAACGTTCAAGGACCTTGCGCGTTAACTGATCCGTAGTCGTAAATAAATTCATCATATCATTTTTGTCATGGATCGGGTTGTCCCTTAATCGGGGCCAATTATTGATCGCGTGTAAGTGATCGACGAAATATAGCTCACCTCTGTGCTTCGAGGCACGACTAAAACACGCTTGTATACTAACCTGAAGATGAAAGACAATGGGCCTTAAGGGTGCAAGTAAATACATGATTTCATCGGAGAGATCAATAATATGCGTATCCCGGTACCCCGCTCCATAGAACCAGGTCGTACATGGAAAAAGGCTATCGCTAATATATAAGATCTCATCATTCTGCCGATTAACGACAAATTGATGAATGGCTTTTATGAGGGATGCAGCCGACCGCTTCGGGTCGCTTTTTATATCGCGAACGAAATTGGCGAATTCTGGTAAGAAAAGCACATGGTCTTCATAGATCCAATGGGCAGGGATCGAGTGGCCCTTCAATTGTTCAATTAGCCATTCACAGGTGGCGGATTTACCAGCACCAGGTCCAGAGCCAGATAGGATAATTAATCGGTGGGATAATGAAGAAGGCATTTCACTGAGGATGCACCAACATGGGGTAATTGATCCAAAACGGATATTATGTTCAACAAGGTTATAACTGGAACCCGTTTCTCAAGCTAGGTATACCAGGCTATATAACACCGGCCATATGAGCACGACAAATAACCAGAACATATAGCCAAGTCTGATACCTGAATGCTTTTCTGCTGTGTAATAACCAGTGGTAGATCGAACCCAGAGATAGAGCAAAACAAGAACGGTGATAAAAACATGAACGGCGTGTAGACCAATGATTAAATAGAACATGGCCCCGTATAAACTGGAGGTCATACTTAGTCCAAATTGTATTAAGCGAATCCATTCGAATCCTTGTACCGTTAAAAATATCACGCCCAGGATACTAGTCACCATGAGCCATCGGGTCAGCTGAGGTTTAAAATCTTGTTTTATAACATTAAAAGCTCGAAACATGGTCCATCCACTGAGCAACAAAATACACGTGTTGACCCCGGTAATGCCAAGGGGCAATCGAGGTTGACCAGGGGGAGGCCAGTCTGATAAATTATTGGAACGCATCCAGAAGAGAATAACGAGTAGGGTAATGAATAGGATTACTTCGCTCGCAATAAAGATATACATGCCCAATATATCAATCGGCATCCCTTGCTCAGGTTCATCTTGTCGGGGTTGGGTCATATAATAAGTCGGAAAAAATGGGGGGAGCGTGTGGGAATCGAACCCACCACGGACCTGTTTAGGGCCCGTCATCGGATTTGAAGTCCGGGAGGCACACCAGCGACCCATCCGCTCCCATGTTCCTGGGTGAAGCATTAAACGGCCGTTTAGAGCCTTGCTAAATATATAGATTCAATTTCGATGCGCAATTCATTTATGATTTTCATTGAGCCGGCTCAAGAAGGCGATGGGTACCCGTTTCTCTCTGCGTAATGCCCAGGTCACAAAAATAATCCAGTAGGGCCGTAGCGTGTGCCCGTGATATGCCGAGATGTGCCCTGTATTCCGCTGCCCGAATGGTCCCGTGTTGCTTTAAATATCTAATTAACCCGGTCCTAGCGGCTTCTAAACCAGATTGATGCATGATCATTTTATCAGAAAATTCCACAAGAATGCCTTTTTCAAATGTATATGAAATGATGTTCTTGCGCATTTCTGGACGAGCATCTGGATCAAGACTCAATAGGTCGTTCATGGTGATAAAATGAATGGTTTTTTCCTTGAGGGCGTTAATGGATTGCAAAAAGTCTTCCTCTTGGGCCGTAAGGGATACGGTGTGCGTTGTCAGGTTGATTTCAATGCCATGGTGTTCGACTATATTCTCTTTCACTAATTCAGCCAAAAGGGTATCGTAAACGATATCCTGAATAGGGGGCGATATTTGGGCTTTAAGGGCATCTTTTGATACATGTGCTCTCAGTCGGTTGTGATGGTGCAGTTGTGTTAATCTTTGGATGGCTTCCTCTTTCAATCGATCAAACACCGATGCATGTAAGAATCCCCGGTTTGAAATGTCGAGTATTCGCCCCTCTTCAACGAGCAAATTTACCTCAGACTGAATGGTGACTGTACTAAGATTAGTTATACTCTGCAATTCCTTTTGCGATTTAAGTCGTTCTAATCCAAATGCATGTTGCATGACCTGGTCGATTAAATCATGAGGTGAAGTATCGCCGATTAGATCTAAATACTGAATGATGGGGTCTCGAAATCGTTTATGTTTTTGCGGATATACGTCGATCAGACTTCCCCCTCCAAGTAATCTCATGGAGGAGAAGCCGCGTATAATAAACCGTTCATTTCGTTCGGCAACAATCGAATGTTCTAACCTGAATTGCACATAACAGGTTTCACCAGGTGCTAATTCTTCAGTATTTAGCAGGACGAGGCGACCTATGGTTTCGGCCGTTCCTTTATGTAATCGAATTCGCGTACGATTCTTAATGGGCTCTGCATTTGATTCGAGGGCGTGCAGCCTTGCATCGATCATCATAGTCGGGCTCAAATATCCTGGTGTACTGAGTTCCTGGCCACGCTCAAGTTCTACGACTTTGAGATTTGCGATATTTAAGGCTACCCGTTGACCGACCTCAGCCATTTCCACATCTTGACCCCGGGTCTGCATTCCTCTGAGTCGAATGGGTATCCTGGTAGGTAGAAGTTCAAGCGGATTATTAAGTGATACCTTGCCAGATAGCACAGTACCTGCGACGATCGTGCCGAATCCTTTCATAGAAAATACACGATCAATGGGCATGCGAAAGATGCCATGATCACTTTTTTCAGGTATGTCCTCCAGCGTAGTCTCAATCGTCTCTTTCAGATCAGATATCCCCTCGCCTGTGATAGAGGATACATGCTTTACCGGCGCGTTGGCAAGAAACGATCCAGCAACGAGGGATTGTACATCTTCTTCTACAAGCAATAACCACTCTTCTTCGACTAAATCACATTTTGTCAGAACGATGATGCCTCGCTCAACACCAAGATATCTAACGGTACCAAAATGCTCCCTTGTTTGTGGCATGACCCCTTCATCTGCGGCAACAATAAATAAAACCAGGTGTATGCCACTCACGCCCGAGACCATGGTTTTAAGAAACCGTTCATGTCCAGGTACATCGATTATGGGTACCGACTGTTTATCACTTAGTTCCATAAACGCAAATCCGAGATCGATGGTCATCCCTCGTTCCTGTTCTTCGTCCAACTGGTCTGGATGGGTCCCGGTTAGGGCTTCCACAAGCGCGCTTTTTCCATGATCTACATGACCTGCAGTGCCGACGGTAAGATGGGACATGATAAAGGTAAATTTGATGAGAGATTGGTAGGATGAGCTGGTTGTTTAAAATAATAATTAGTTGTTGATTACAATGACCTTGTCCGGCGTTCCCTGTATGAAAACTCGATTGTCAATACTCACATTGGGTGCGACAATAGTATATGATAGTTGGACGCCATCACCGATATCCGCACCGGGTAAAATGACACTATGATCAATCGTTGAACTATGACCAATCCGAACCTCGTTTCCAACGCAAACGTCCGGACCAATGCAGCACCTTTCGATCTCTATATCCTTAGAAAGAGCGACAGGCTCTTTTAGCACCAAATTGGGTGAAGCGAAATTGTCTGATATAATTTCAGGGGAAACCATTGCTGTTGAAAATAGAGGTATCAAAGCGGTGTTTGACTCAAGATAGGCTTCGGGGGTGCCTATGTCATATTGAACCCCATCTATGATATGAGCGAGAATTTTCTTGTCCTCAGCCAGACTTAACTGAATGGCCTCGGTTAACTCGTATTCACCTCTTGCTGATATAGGGGTTCTGTCGATGGCATCAAATAAATCGGGTGTAAATATAAATAATCCGGCGTTATTAAGATTAGATTCTGCCGTCTCCCGGGTGGGCTTTTCCACAACCCGTACAATTCGTTGTCCATCTAATGTAACCGCTGATCCGATAGAAATATCTTCGAGACGGTTTAGGGCCGAAACACCAAAAGATTTCGTCGATCGAAACATATCATAAACGGCGGAATATTCTTTAGGTTCGAGCAAAATATCGCCATACGTCAACATAAATGGGGTATCACTTGTGAAAGCAGCGGCTAATCTGGCCGCGCTACCCGTGCCACTAACTTCGGTTTGACGCACATAAGAAATGGAGATACCCCACCGCGCGCCATCCAAACAGAAGGATTCTATCTCTTCCGCTTTATAGCCAGTAATGACAAGTACTTCTGTGATGCCAACATCGCGATAAGCGAGTAGGATACGCTCCAGGGTTGGAATATTTACAATAGGTAGCAGAGGTTTAGGATAGTGTTGGGTCAGATCAGCCATTCTTTTCCCAAAACCAGCAGCAAGAATAACCCCTTTAAGTTTCATTTTGGATGTCATACAACTATAGCCCCATCGACAATATTAACTTTTGCTGCTTTGCCACCCGCAGCATTGATGGCTTTAACAACATCTTCTTCGTGTCCAGGCGCGTATGCAATCATACAACCTCCCCCACCAGACCCATTCACTTTAGCACCTGATGCCCCAGCTCCAAGTGCTGCAGAAATCATTTTTTCGATCCTGGGGGTTGATACGCCAATACCGTCTCTCAACATGGCATGGTGTGCATTGATCAGCAAGCCCAACTGATCAGAATCGAACGAGCAATCAGTTAATAATTCTCTCGCTCGGCATGTAATATCCCAATTTACCAGATTCGCATGTACTTTATCCCGGGCACCTGTTGGCAGGCTATCCAGATAAGGCTCAACCTGGTCGAGTGTCGTCGTACGAAAATCAAATTCGGGCATGTCGTTTTTCATAAGCCGCCATCCCAAAAGCGCCGCTTCTTTTGATTGTTTCAAGACCCCCATGGTGTCCTTAGGTTCGAGGGAATCGCCCAGAATAAATCCGTCCAGTTGAATAGACAAGGGATCAACGGTGATTTCGCCTCTGCAATCAATATAAACGATGCCCCCGAGACTAGAGGTATAATGATCCATCATGCCACCGGGTTCGTTAAATTCTAGAACTTCGGCCTGGTGTCCAATACGAGCCACTTCGATTGCGTCAGGCGGTGTCGTTCTATCAGATGCAGCTAATAGAAAATGGGACCAGGCGATAACCAGTGCCGACGAGCTGGAGACGCCGGCGTTAATTGGAATCGTACCCCGGATAGTACAATCGAAACCCATCGGCCAGGTTACACCGTCACGCCGCAACACATTGATGACCGACCTCAGATAATCACGGGAACCGCGATACGGAATATCATCTTGCAAATTAAAAGCATCTGTTTGCCCGATGTCTGGTAAATTCAGGTGAATTTCCTGGTCATTTCGGGGTTTACCATGGATAGTAATTTGGCGATCGATGGCTGCAGCGATAACAGCCAATCCTAAAAAGTCCTGGTGATCACCAAATAGACAAATCCTACCTGGGGCTGATACGGTTAGATCTTCAAACTTCGACATACAGCAATCCCTTTAAATAGATATCTTACTGATCTCAAGATATACCCAACCTTCAATCATGGCCGTAACGTAAGACTACTATGGCCCTTCGTCAAGAATAATTCAGCTCATTTCGAATCAGGCTTTTAGCTTGACAATGGATCAATTTACTTCTTTATTATCGGCGAAATTAATCCATCCAGCAGGTCTTTCCAAGAGCGCCCGAATGTCCTCAACTAAACCACGTGGTGAAATGTCGTTTCTCGATCATCTTGAGGAACTTCGATGGGCGATTTTAAAATGCGTCCTCGCTATCCTCGTCGGTATGATTGTATGTTTTGTTTTTTCAGAACAGATACTGAATTTTTTGGTAGAACCAACACGGCTGGAGTCGTTGGGGATTGAATTACAATCATTCAAACCGGCTGGCATGTTCACCATAAAAATAAACGTATCACTTGTTACTGGTTTCGCCCTCACATTACCGTATATATTATTTCAATTATGGCATTTTATATCCCCTGGTTTATTACAAAATGAAAAGAAGTTTGTGCCCTATGTGATTATGTTTTCCTGCCTTCTTTTTGTTCTCGGGGCAGCGTTTGCCTTCTATGTTCTTATTCCGGTTATGATATCATTTTTTATAGATATATACATACCTGGGGTGAAGGCAATCTGGGATATCGGGTTTTATATCGGTTTAGTGAATAAGATGGTCTTACTCATGGGTGCCGTTTTCCAGATGCCGATGATTGTGGGTTTTTTAACCTGGATTAGGGTCCTATCATATGATTTTTTAATAGGCAGTTGGCGATATGCGATGGTGATCATTTTTATTGCCGCCGCCGTGATTACCCCCACGGGGGATCCTTACACCCAAACACTCGTAGCCATACCCCTCGTTGTCCTGTTTTTTATTAGCTTGGGGATATCGCGGTTAATAGGCGGTGGTCGCGAAAAGGCGTCTGAAGATGATGATGAAAATGATTCAACGTCAGATCAGGATTTTGAGCAACCAACGGACCCCGATCCACCCACGATCCCCAGAGGGAAATCACCATACATGGGGCCTGAGAGCGGAATGGATTATTGGCCTGAAGATGATGATGAGTTCATCTATGATTACGATAATGAGATAGAAGAAGATAAAACGGATTCTCCTTCAGATGAAAATAAGGAAGGTGAAGATACCACCGAGACAGAGTCTGAGGTTGATGAGGGTTCAACATCAGATGAAGGGACAACAGGAGATACATCATCGGCTGAGTCCACCTCGGAGCAATCTCCAAAAGCGGATGAGGACCGAATTGATGATGAGTCTGATGAGAATAAAAATAATGAAAAGGAAGATACCGGTGATGAGTCTGATGAGAATAAAAATAATGAAAAGGAAGATACCGGTGATGATGAGTTAAATACTTCTGATCCGCGGAACTGATTTTTGTCCCCTGCTGTTTCTCCCGATAATCAGATAGATTCCGTTTTATACTCTGAATATTTTCGCCGATTACTCGAGACCATGAATAGGATGGAGCCTCTAATGCGGCCATTTAAATTATTACATATCATCCTGATTTTGATTTGTAATTGGTCGCTATTACAATGTAATTATCCCACCGAAATACCTGCCCAATCTGATCTACCAGTTTCAATAACGCAATCTCCTGCCGCAAAACCACTCGCCCAGGCTGAATCTCTTTATACCCACAGTAATTTTGAAGATGCACTCAGCTCATACCGTGATGTTGCAGAAACCTTATCGGCATATCCACCAATACCTGAGGTAGACGTGGCCTGGCTTAGATTAAGAATAGCTCAAGTGTTGATACAGATTAATCAACCTGCCCAGGCAGAAACTATCTTGGATTCGATATTGGCCATGGCACCCAAAAGTCCTTGGGCAATAGATGCAAATATATTAAAAGGTAAGCGATTTCAGAGCGAAATGAATTTTAGAAGTGCCTTGCCTTTCTTTTTAGATGCCTATAATGCACGTCCGCCCAAATCTGATGGTTATTTATCCTTCAGGATAGCATGGTGTTACCAGAATTTACAAGAATATGAAGCGGCCGTAAAATGGTATGACTTAGCTATTTCGTATTTACCGGTATTGGGAGATTATGCCCATTATTATGCAGCGAAATGTTTGACTAAATTGAAACGATCTGATGACGCCCTCTCCCATTTAGAATCGATAAAAGAAGCATTTTCCCATAGTCCTTTTCAAAATGAAATCAAGCCAGATCTTTACAGATCATACCTGGAAAAGAACCGATTCAGCGACGTTATTAACGACATCGATGAAAGTTTGCAGAATGGTCATTGGTCTGACGATAATACGAGGGCAACTTTACACGCGCTAAAGGCACAAGCTTTTGAAGCGTTAGGGGAACCAGATAGTGTTAGAGTGTCGTATCAAAGGATATTGAGGGCCTATAGGTTTACGTCTCAGGCGCTCGATATTTTGCCGCGGTTTATAAAGATTTCAACAGATCTTAATCAGCCATTGTCTTCTGAGGAAGATCTCTGGATTGGGTTGGTTTATCTGAATCATCGGCAATATGGTAAAGCAAAGGCCCATTTTCTGGAGTTGGTAAAGCGAGATATAGATCCTGGTGTCTACCCAGATGTTTTATATTTTCTTAATCGGATTAGATATTTAGAGAAATCCTATAAGACGGCCCAAGCCAGCTTTAAACATTTGGTTGACGCCTATCCTGATCATCCGAAAGGAGCCCTGGCCTCCTATCATATCGCTCGATGTATTCGAGCGCGTTTTGGCATTTTAAAATCCCTTGATGCCTATAAGGCATTTGTTCTGTCCTACCCGGATGATGAAAATGCACCTGATGCACTTTTATTTATAGCGCATCAGTACGACAACCGAAAACAATTTGGAGAGGCTGCGACTTATTACCATAGAGTTGCTCATAATTATCCCAAGTACAAGGAGAGGAGTCAAGCTCATTGGCAAGAGGGCTATGCATACTACCGGGGAAGGAAATATGCTCAAGCAGCGGATGCCTATATCAATTTAGCCAATTTTGATTCCACATCGGCCTTTGCACCGAGAGGATTATATTGGGCAGGAAAATCATATCAGAAAAAAAACCTGGTAAATAAGGCCCAAATTCTTTTCGCACAGGTTATTGACCAATATCCTGATTCGTATTATGCGTTCAGGGCAATGAAACATTTAAATGTAAAACTTGGCCGACCTGAAATGACTCAACTAACTGGGTGGAAAAGGCAATTAGTTTTTAAAATGAGTCCAACATCCTTAGACCTCATTGAACTTAAGCAAAATATGGTCACCTCATCGTTGATAAAATCTGATAAAAAGGATGAGGTGCATTACACGAGATCGGCTGGCCTTTTTAATCTCGGGTTTCAAGAGGAAGCAGTAAAAGAATTGGAATGGTACAGTGCTGTAAATTCTCATGATCCCCACGTCTTAGTAGATGTCATTGCGTTGTATTATTCAAATCGTATGTATAGGCAAGGGGTCAGGGCATCGAGCCGACTTGAGCGGCGGCTGAAAGAATTGAATCGGATGAATAAAGTCCCTTGGCAGTTCATTTATCCTGCCCCATACTGGGATATCATTCAAAAACAAGCAGACCTGTTAAATTTAGATCCATTATTTGTGCTTGCGGTCATCCGACAAGAGAGTCGGTTTGATGCTGGGATCAGTTCATGGGCTGGCGCATATGGGTTGATGCAATTGATGCCAGCAACAGCGAGGTCTCTGGCCAAGCAACAAAAGATGAAAAACTACACCACCGATCGATTGCTTGACCCCAATGTCAATATTACTTTAGGCACGAATTACCTGGTCGAATTACTTAGGCGGTTTAAAGGGACTCCTGAATTGGTCCTGGCTGGTTATAACGGAGGTCCAAACCGTGTTAGTCGATGGATGAAAAAGAGGGGTTCTTCTGATATAGATGAGTTTGTTGAAGAAATTAATTTGGATGAAACCAGGTTGTTCGTAAAGTTGGTCATGAACAATTACGCGCAATATGTGTCTCAATACAGCAGGCGGTGGAAGAAAAGACAATAATAGAAGATACCTTAGGATTCTGGGGAAGAGAGCGCTCTAAAATTTGATTGACAGAACCTGGGTTTTGCCATATTTTTAAGCCTCGGAATACAGTCATTAAAAATTGACTGTAGGGAATTGGAGTTCGCCTATGGCCGATCGTCCAAAGAAACGAGGGAGAGGGCTGGAGGAACCCTATGGGTTAGCTGTTCCTGTAAAAAAAGGCTTACTCCCCGAAGAAGAAAAAGAGGATTGGACGCCATTGCGGTGTCCTTCCTGTGGAAGAAAAATATCCCTGTTGTCAAAATGGTGGGATACATTAATAGCCTGGTACTCAGATTCATATCGATTAATTCGTTGCCGGAGATGTGGAACTCGGTTTGCAGCTCGACGAAAGAAATCGACAACAAATAAGATATAAGTGTAAAATCATCGTCGCCTGTAAATAGCAGACATGCCGAAAAGATCTCAAAAGAAAAAGTTATTGTGGAGTACACTATTTTTTATATATTTGGCTTGCGGTGGCGGCGGGTCATTTGAACTTGTCGTCGTGAATACGTTGCAAAGTGGGGATATAATTCGTGTTGATATCGCTGGCGATTCAAGACAATTAAATATAGGTGACGTGACTATATTTCGATCCATATCACCGGGTACCAATATTATCTCTATCGAGGGACTTGGCTGTGCAGGCACCATACGAGACACTTTAAATATTACCGCGGATGCTACGTTAAGACTGTTGGTATCAAGAAATATTAATACGGGTTCATGTGAGGCCATCTCTAATTTGACGGTGCCTAAATCGACAAATCCAGTTGGACTCTAAAGCATGACAGATTGGTAAGTTCCGGGGTCGTTCAAGGGTAGGACACCAGTTTTTGGAGCTGGTTATCTAGGTTCGAATCCTAGCCCCGGAGTAGGGAAGGCCGGTTTATCATTTGATAGACCGGCCTTTTATATTAGTGGGGCAGTGGATTTAATCGGATAATTTCTGACGAATGGTTCTAATGTTGTCTAAACCACCGATGAAGGCATCGACCACCTCCGGATTAAATTGTTTTCCTCGTTCTTCCTGAATGACCCCTACCGCTTTATCGATTGACCAGGCTTCTTTGTAACAACGCTTCATGGTCAGTGCATCAAAAACATCGGCTACACTTGTTATTCGTGCCTCCACCGGTATATCTTCTCCATCAAGCCCGTATGGATAGCCCTACCGTCGTGCCGTTCATGATGCGATAGGGCGATATTGGATGCGATATCTAACGAGGGAGACTGGTTTAGAATAGTTGAGCCATTCACCGTATGTAATTTCATTGCGTCATACTCATCATCGGTCAATTTACCAGGTTTTTTCAGGATGTCTGGATGGATGGTGACTTTTCCAATATCATGCGTTGTAGCAAATTGTGCCAATTTGGAAACCTCGTCCTCTGCATGCCCCATTTGGGTAGCAATGACCGAGACATAAGAACTCACTCTTTTTATATGGTGACCGGTATCATTATCATTGGATTCTGCCGCTTTCGCAAGAACAGTAACGAGATCAAGGTAGGCTTGTTCAACATCCTGATGAGCGGATTGGAGTGCCGTGAGGGCACTCATAAGTTGGTCGGTTCTATGGGTAACCTTGGTTTCAAGTTCGACCTGATAGGCTTTCAGTTCCATTTGCAGACTGCGATGTTCTAAACATTTCTCAATGGAGACATTTAAGGCATCAAACTGAACTGGCTTGAGTAGATATTCATTCGCTCCTTGCTTCATGACACTAATGGCTATTTTCAATTCTCCCACACCGGTAATTACGATGATGCCGATGTCTGCATCCTGACGTCGAGTATGTTCGACTAATTCCATACCATTCATCTTAGGCATATGGATATTGGTAATTAAAATTGAAAATCGCTCTCGCCGAAGCATTTCCAGAGCGGTATGGCCATTTGACGCGGATTCATGCTCATAACCAAGCATCTTCAGTAATCCACCGATGACTTCACGGATCGAGGGTTCATCATCTGCAAGAAGTATTCTATGGCTCATCAGGTTGTCCCATGGATGATGACGGACAGCACCGGAAGCGCATTTTATTTTACTTCAGGTTGTCGCCAGTGTTTAATACCATCGATTTGACACGTTTCAATGACATTTCGAAAAACCAGTTCGGATAAATGCCCAGAGATAGGATATGCCAGTTCGGCTCGGGTGTCTCCAAACGGTCCAAGTATAGGATCGGCATATGAAATAACATCCTTTAGGGATTTCCACGAATTACCCTCAGATAATTCTTCAAGTACGGTTCGCTCTGCTCTATCTAAAAACCTGAGCGTTTCAGATATAAATTCTTGAATTACCTCCGGTCCCCGTAATAGGTCGTAATGAGACAGACAGAGTACTTCCAGGTCTAACTGAGAGATTTGTTGTATGGTCGTTCGATAAGATGATGTATGGCAATAGGTTGGCGGCATGACAATTTGCCCGTTTAAATCGGGTAATCCTTTCCACAATATAGCATCTGTAAAAACACCGGTCTTATATGTGGGATCGTGAAGACCTATATGTCCACGTGTATGACCGGGTAAATGGATGACATGCAAAGGGCGATCTTTATCAAGCCAGATGGTTTCTCCGCCGTTAAGAGACATATCCACCGGGACCGCGGAACCCATCATATCCCTTAAGGTCGTGGTTACTTCTTCTGGATAACTCATATTATGTTGCTTTTCGAATTGATTATACCTGCCATCCATGATGACATCAGGATCTGATATCCATTCTGCATCGAATCGATGGGCGGCGATCCAGATGTTTGGGGACATTTCTCTTAATGATGCATTCCCTCCAAAGTGATCTGCATCCGCGTGTGTTATGAGCGCCATGCCCAGATCGGCAGGATCGATGTTTAGGGAGGTTAAATAAGGTTTAATATGCGAAACTGGTGTGTCTTTGATGCCAGTATCGACAATAATATGCCGATCTCCCGTGTAAAGATGTTGGTATAAAACCCGGTTACCCAAGGGCATTTTTATGCGGTGTAAACCTGGTACTATTTCCATTTCTTCACTCCGTTAACGTAATAAAGTCATCCGTTTAGTCGTCGTAAAACCAGTGTCTGTGGTCATCTGATAAAGATAAATCCCACTGGCAACCTGATGACCCTCTTTATTTTTCCCATTCCAGATGGCCTTATATTTTCCGGGAATATGGTTAGCATAGACCAATGTAGTGATTTCCTGCCCAAGCAAGTTGTAAATTCTGATGGTCAGGTGTGATTCCTCGGGAACCACATAGGATATTTGTGTTTGCGGATTAAAGGGGTTTGGTCGGTTTGTGTTTAGGATGAATAAAAATGGATTTTGTTGACTGGGTCTCGTCGAATTCATGACCTCGGTTCTTATCGATTGAGCATTTCGGTCTACTGCCGTTACCTGTGTAATTTGAAGATTTTCCGGAGCAGGGGAATCATGCATTGGCAAAAGAGGCAAGATAGCGATCGTGTGTTTTCCTTCATGTATCAATGATCCATCCATACTGTAAATCACCATTTCTAATTTATCTTGCGCCTGGTGAGTCGTTAAGATCATCTGAGCAAATGCTTCGTGTAGATAAGGTATGCCCATTTTGAAATTTATCTGGTCGAGAAGAATAGAAAAATGGAGGGCTACTAACGGCTTATCCGTTTGAATCCGTATGTTAATGGACCGATTTCCATAGGATTCATGGGCGCTGGTTTCTAATGAAATCAAAACGGGTTCGGTTGATCCGTTATTTACAAGTTTTGGAAGCAAGCCCAATATTCGATTCACCACATTGACCACATCTAAGATATTAAGTTGCCCATCATCATTGGCGTCAGAGGTGTAAAAGGCTAGCGTTTCACTTTGCGGCGGCGGTGTTTTTCCGAGGATTTGCCGGACTAGGACAATAACATCCAAAACAGAAATCGATTCATCATTATTTATATCTGCTCTACGCACGGCGGTTGCAGATAATGGAATTTGCAAGAGTGGTTTTTGTGGGTCATTACTTACAATGGTCAAGGTGTCCTGATACACGCCGGTAATTAAAGATGAGAAGGAAATACTATGCAGGATACTGTCACCAGGAGCAATGGTCCCTGAGAGGCTATTACTGGAAAACTCATTCGATGCATTGGTAATTTGGGTCACGGATAACACGGCCGCACTTGAATTACGGATGGTTAGATCGATTGAGCGAACAGATTCAAGATCTACGCCTCCGTAATTAATCGAACCTAAATCCACAGCGATATCAGGTTCTGCAGCTGGCGGAACTATATGTCCCCACCATGTACCCCATCTATCCGAACCCGACGATGGCAAGGCTGCATATTGCTGGATGGTCCACATGGACGTGTCATTGGTCGGATCAACCACCGTGTTACTGTAATCACCCCATCGATTACGGCCAGTGCCAAAGGTTTTCGAATATTTAGCTTCTCCAGCTTTTAACAGCGTATCTTCCTGTAAGGTATTGATGGGGTCATCTGAATTCCGAAATACAAAGTTACTACTTGCATATTGATTTGATGAAAACGACGAGTAACCTATCATTGCGGCATTGTTTTTATTAACAGCGATCGATGGATAGCCATAAAAATCTGTCCCTGTTGGATCATCAAGACGCCCTCTTTGAAGGATGAAGCCTGTCGGATCTATCTGCCACCATTGAATGGCACTTCTATTTTCTGAGTTTCCAGCAGGTAGAAATATGGTATGTACCGTCCAAAGTGCACCATTTCGGTACACGGTATTTTGTATCCGCGCATCGTTGAGCATTATTTTTAATGAGGTACCTGTTTGAGGTCCAAAGTTGGTTTGGGCTGCTTCATCATCCCAGGCCTCTGGAATAGAAATAATTGCTGTTCCGGGCAAATAGGTCTCAGCGCCGACCGCCCCGGTGATTGTACTGATTCTCAATTTATTGACCAGGTCATAGTTTTCATCCGGCACCCATTGCTCAACTAAATAAAGTGTAGACAAGGTATCATCATAGGTAATCGCCGGCGTTTGCGTAAATCCGACATTATCTTCAAATAGGGTGAAAGCGCCTGTTCCACCCGCATAAAGATCCGATTTGTCAAATACATAGATCTGCGATCCGGTAAAGTCACTCCCTGAAATGGCAAACATATTTATCTGTATTACAATCCAGTCTTTGTTAAATCCGATGCTTGGATAATCGGCCCAGGAGATATTGGATGCGTCCGCGTCGATGCGATAAATATTCCAGAGACCCGTGGGATCACTGGTTTGAGACACACCGATTAATACGGAGGATGTTGAAGCGGCTGGATCTGCCATGGCCGTCACCATCCACCGATCTGCCATATGATCATAAAGCACTTTAGGGTCAAAAGTTCGGCTATTAAAAATCCTGACCAGAACGTATCTAGGTCGACGGTACTCATATTGGTCCCGTCCCGATCCTGAATCCGGACATCTGTATTAAGCGTGACCATTAAATGATTGGGTCCAACGGCCCCGTGGGTATCAGGTGGAATAGATGTGCCATCGTCTCCCAACGCTGAAAAATCAGCGACTAAAGTTGGTGGTTCACCCGCAAATGGTCGCGGTGCGCCGGCACTGGTTGATGAACCGATTTTGGTCCTGGGTGTTGCAGAATTGGATTTGGACCGTTTAAGAGGCGGGTGCACGGCTTCAACATCATTAACGCGGGGTGCGAAATTTGGTTTGGACTTAAGAAATTGACCAAGATGGATTATTTTACGTTGTGTGGCTACCCCAGATGTTCCAGAAATAGATTGAAAGGATTTGGCATCTGTAGGAATAAAGACCAAAGCCCAAGTTAACCATAAAAATATCTTATTTACACATAATATATTTCGAATCATTCTTCAATCTCAGAAAGGGATATACTGTGATTTTTGTCGAGGCTAAATAAAACCTTAAGCTAATGGCCCATAATTAAGATACGACTTTCCGATGGATATCGCCGTGATCTACGTCACGCCTTAACGGCACCCAAAGTAATTCCCTGAACAATCTCTTTCTCAATGGCAAAATGCAAAGGCATTGATTGCATGGTTGAAAGGCCGATTTGATGATTATTACTGGACCATCATAGGCAAACATACCGCTGCATTAACGCGATCTGTCAGATCAACAAAACCAAATTCATCAGCAGGCCCTATAAAGAATTTGCCAACAGATGAAATTTCAACTTCGACAAGGACTGGTGCCCCGCTGCCGGACTGGAAGGCTGCCAACAATTTTCCATGCAACTTCGAAATCCGTTCAGATCAACTGTGATACCTGGATGAGCGGCTTCGAATGCAGGTATTCGTGCCTGGTATTCGTCATAATGTGTTTATGCAAATCCTCAGAATTCGAGCGTGTTCTCATTGTCACTGTTTCTTGGTACCATAAATTCACCCGATATGAGATAAAGGATCAGGATTACAATAGGTCCCATACCAAGGTGTTGCATATATCATCGCTTTATTGGATGATTTATATATTATATATTAGGAGATGTGAGCGGAGAATTTATAGCGCAGCAGTATAGAAGGTGGCCCATGGCAAGTCAACTTGAAAAGTATGGAGTCCGAATGGTATTATCATCTTCAGAGCGAAAGAGCGGCAGGTTATCAGGTAAAAAACTCAGTGAGGCCCTCGGGGAATTATCAGAAGTCGGTTATGTTGTTATTGAACGGGCAATAACAAAGAATTTGATTGAGGAAATTCGTATAAATTGTGATCGGGCCTTAGCAAAACATATGAAAATTAAAACCAATCAAAAAAGAGCTCAGGAAAATGGAGGTGGACACGTAGGGATGTTTTCCCCGACGACTCTGCCGTTTATGGATCAACGCATTATAGAAAATAAATTTACTGTTCAAATATTAAAAAATGCCATGGATCAGGATTTTTTCTGTACTTTTTACAACACCAATACTGCCTGGCCTGGATGTGGACGCCAACATGTTCATCGAGATACGTCACATTTGTTCTCTGACCTGCCCTTCTCACTTCCGATGCATATGGCTGTAGTCAACATCCCCCTCGTAGATTTCACCATAGAAAATGGGGCAACAGAGGTGTGGCCTGGTAGTCATCTTATTACAGATATTAGTAAGGATTCAAAAACTCTCGAGGCGATTGCTGAGGGTAGGCCTTCATTACAAACAGTTATGCCTGCCGGATCTTTAGTCGTACGTGATATGCGCATGTGGCATCGCGGTATGCCTAATAACACTATCTCGATTCGTACTATGTTGGCTCTGGTTTACTTTAGAGGGTTTTTAAATCGAGACTCTGAAATGACCATCCCCCGGTCTACATGGGACCAGATGTCGGAAAACTCTAAACATCTGTTCCGGTTTAATAAAATCGGTCGGCAATAAATATAGGATCAACGCGCGTTAAAATATCGACGAGTTTCAGAAGCAACAACACCGGCAAGAAAAACCAAACCGATCAAATTTGGTACGGCCATCAGTCCGTTCATGACATCTGAAATCGCCCAAACCAAATCTAGTTGTGCGACAGCGCCTAAACCAACAAAAAGACAAAAAATGATTCTGTACGGGATCGCAGCTTTATCTCCAAGCAAGTAAGTAATGGATTTTTCTCCATAATAGCTCCAGCCTAATACCGTCGAATATGCAAATAGAACTAGTCCGACGGCGACAATGTAGCCTCCGATCTCGCCGGACAATCCCTGGGAAAAGGCAGCAGCAGTTAAGGCGGCTCCAGTGGCACCAGTGGTCCAAATCCCGGAACCTATGATGACAAAACCCGTTATACTACAAACCACCAAAGTGTCGATAAATGTTTGAGTCATAGAAACCAGCGCCTGCGTTACTGGATCTCTCGTCTGCGCTGCTGCGGCCGCAATCCCTGCACTGCCTAAACCAGATTCATTTGAAAATACACCACGTGCCACGCCGAACCGAACGGCATCCCGAACGAGTGCGCCAGCAAATCCGCCCGCAGCTGCAGTAGGAGTAAAAGCTTGAGAGAAGACCAGTTGGATAATTCCCGGAAGGCTTTCAATATTGATAAGTATTACAATAATCCCACCCAGCATGTATAGAACAATCATAACCGGAACAATAATACTGGTCACCCGACCAATGCTCTTAATACCTCCGATTATTACGAGACCTGTAGATACCATCATAACTAACCCAGTTATCCAGGTGGGTATTTCAAACGTACTTTGCAAAACAGCTGCGACTGAATTGGACTGCGTCATATTTCCGATCCCAAAAGCCGCTAGGGAGGCAAAAACTGCAAATACGCCCCCCAGCCATTTCCATCCTAATCCGTTGGCGATGTAATACATAGGCCCACCGCGCATTCGCCCGTCCGCATCGATTTCTCTATACTTGACTGCGAGCACGGCCTCTGAATATTTAGTGGCCATGCCTACCAACCCTGTCATCCACATCCAGAATAATGCCCCTGGACCACCGGATGCAATGGCCGTTGCTACGCCAGCAATATTTCCCGTACCGACAGTTGCCGCTAGCGCAGTCATTAGAGCTTGAAAATGGCTAATATCCCCCTCTGCACCTTCATCTTTTCGTTTTATGAATGCCAAATACAAAGAATGAAATAACGCTCGAAATTGAACACCTTTTAATAGAAAGGTCAGGTATAAACCTGTGCCTACCAGAAAGATAAGCATCGGTGGTCCCCAGACTTGAGCGCTTATGGCATTAACTATTTCAAGCATTTTATCTTGCATGATAAGATCCTTTGTATTTTATTTATGGCCTGGTGCAATATATTGGAAGTGTGGCCAACGTATTGAAGTTAGGACCTGTTGTCAAATTCTTTAATTTATCTCATATCTATATTAAAATGAGTTATTCTTTCTTGATCTTCCTCACGAATCTCATTATAGTAAACGAGCGATATTATATTATAGATGCCACAAAATCACCAATGTAAAATGTATATTTGATAGGTTTATCTTTATGTCGAAGATCCGTACAGCTATTGTGGGCGCTGGCGGAGTGGGTGCGTATCATGACAGGGATTTAATCGATCGTGAAGATGTCCAACCCATAGCTTTATGTGACACAAATAATAAATCGATTGAAAGGCTTTTACTCGATTTAAAAATGACTCCGGATGGTTTTGATCAATTTAGTAATGTAAATTTATTACTAAAATCAACGTCATTGGATGCAATCATCATTGCTACACCACATGGGCACCACGCTGGTCAGGTAAGAGCTTGCCTTTCAAAAGGTGTACATGTCCTGGTCGAAAAGCCCATGGACACAACTGCTGCGGACGCTCGTGATTTTATTACTTGTGCAAAAGAGGCAGATTAAATTCTTGCTATCGCATATCAGCGTCATGGGAATAGCAAATTTATTAAGGCGCGTGAATTGCTCAATTCAGGGCGCATTGGGGAAATAAGATTGGTTCACGTCCTGATCGCGCAGGACTGTTTAAGTGTATTTCAGCCTGGTGCCTCATGGCGAGCTGACCCAATTTTATCCGGGGCCGGCCATTTTATGGATACTGGAAGTCATATTGACGATATCCTGATTATGGACCACGGGTTTGGAACCGAAGAGGGTACATGCAAGTATCAATAAAGCATCAACCCTGGTAGATGTAAATACATCCGTTACCGTTGCGTTTACAAATGGTGCATCGGGCTCCTTATCTTATACCTCCATGTCTCCCGAGTGGCGTGAGGAATTTACCTTATTATGGATCCGAGGGTATGATGAGGTTTGGTGCGGCCGGACCTTTGCACATGCCCCATAAGGGTGAAGATGTCATATTGCCTCGATCTTCCAGCGGTGGTAAAACACCGGCTCAGAATTTTGTGGATGCCATTCTTGGACGGGCTGAAATCCAGACAGCGCCAACATGCGGATTCCGGGTGGCCCAAATAACAGAATCAGCCTATAAATAGGCGCAAAGTGGTTTATTTGAATCCGTAGGATATGCATCCGTGCCTATTATAGTTAAATGAACAATATTGGATTTATATGTTAAGCATACAAAATCGATGGTTATTATGTTTTGTTTTCTTGCTTGTCGTTCATCCTGAGCATATTTGTGCTCAGGATGAACGACAAGCAAGAAAACAATATTATATCATTTCGGATAAAAGCTTAAGGGGATTCATGGACCGAAGTGGTCAGGTGATCATTTTACCTAAATACCGGGACGTTCGTGAATTTTCTGAAGGTCTTGCGGCGGTGCAAGTAAGGCGGAATCACTGGGGATTTGTCAATCCTGCCGGTGAAATGGTTATACCAGCAAATTATCGCAATGTCCAGGATTTCAGTGAAGGGATCGCGGCAGTCAAAATTGGTGAGGTTTGGGGATTTATTGGTAAATCAGGTACCATTATCACAAAGCCCATATACAAGAAGGTAAGAGATTTTAAAGAATCTCGTGCCTGGGTCCTTTTAAACAACAAAATAGGATATGTCGATCAGAATGGAAAGGATATCATAAAACCGATCTATGATATGACATTTAGACGATTACAAGAAGACTTCAGACGTGGCATGGCACTTATTCGATCCGCTGGAAATATGGGATATATAGATCCTCAGGGTCAATTAATCTTTCCTCTGGAATATGATGGTATGGGGCCGTTTTCGGAAGGACTTGCCTGGGCCAGAAAAGGGCTAGTATGGAATTATATTGACCGTAAGGGCCAGATAGTGGTCGATGGTCTTCAACATGAAGTTCGAGATTTTTATAACGAAAGAGCCCAGATAAAAGTAGATAAGAAAACAGGGTTTATTGATAAAACAGGCCAGATAGTGATTGAACCTCAATATGAATTTGCTGGTGATTTCAGTGAAGGGTTGGCCTGGGTATCCACAAGAGGCAAATTAGGATACATAGATGTCAACGGGAATACAGTGGTAAAAATGGACTTTGAATTTGAGACACCAGATTTATGTGGTGATTTTACGGAAGGCCGATCCTTTGTTATTAAGAAACATTTGTTCGGACTGATCGATAAACAGGGGGAATGGGTCGTTAAAAATAAATATCATATGATTGGTCCCTACATCGATGGAATTGCACGTGTAGAACAAGGTTTACGCAGAGAAAAGAAAATTGGCTATGTGGACCTCGCGGGTGAATTTATCAGAAAACCGAAATAAAATTGGATGTGACATGTCAAATCAAGCGATAGAAATTTGTCCCATATTTATAAATGGAAAATGGCAAGCCATAGATACAGTGGAAACAGAATCAGTATACAATCCGTCCGATGGGAACATCATTGCCAGAACCCCCTTGTGCGGCCCTAATGAAGTGGATTTGGCTGTATCCTCAGCACGAGCGGCATTGCCTGATTGGTCCGAAACGCCTGTTATAGACCGGGCGCGTGTAATGTTTCGATATGTGCATCATTTAGAATCACATTTTGAAGAATTATCTCAACTAGTTACACGCGAACATGGCAAGACGCTGGAAGAAGCACGAGGTTCGGTACGGCGAGGGATTGAAGTGGTGGAATTTGCATGTGGGGCACCTAGTATGCTTATGGGAGACTCCATGGAACAAATTGCCCAAGGTATTGATTGTGATACCATACGTCAACCAGTGGGCGTCTGTGCAGGAATAACACCATTTAACTTTCCAGCAATGGTGCCTATGTGGATGTATCCCATCGCCCTGGTGTGTGGAAATACTTTTATATTAAAACCCTCTGAAAAAGTCCCTTTGACATCTATTCGACTGATTGAGTTGTTAGCAGAATCCGGGTTGCCTGATGGTGTTATGAATCTGGTTCATGGTGGTGTGGATGCTGTAAATAGCTTATGTACACATCCAGGTATCGATGCGGTGTCTTTTGTTGGTTCATCTCCCGTCGCCCATCATGTTTACCAAACCGCAACAGCACATGGCAAACGAGTCCAGGCTGCAGGCGGTGCAAAAAATTATATGGTCATATTACCGGATGCTGATCCTACCTTTACTGTGGATGCCATTGTAGCTTCGGCCTATGGTTGTGCAGGTGAGCGTTGTATGGCCGGGAGTATAGCGGTGGCTGTTGAAGAGGGTGGAAATCGGGTGTTACCGCTCTTGAAAGAGGCGTTAGATGATATGAAGGTGGGACCAACAGATCGTGATCCGACGGTTAATTTGGGACCGGTTGTCTCAAAACAACACCTTGATAAAGTTCATTCTTATATAGATTCCGGATTAAAATCGGGTGCAAAATTATATCGAGATGGTAGACAGGTTCACGTACCCAATGTCCCCAATGGCTTTTACATAGGGCCGACTATTTTTGATCACACACACTCAGATATGCAGATTGTCCGGGAAGAGATTTTCGGTCCAGTGCTTTCCGTCATTCGAACCGATGACCTATCGGGTGCAATCAAAGCATGTAATAACAGTAGTTTTGGCAATGCAGCCGTATTATTTACCAGCGATGGCAAAGCGGCCAGAACATTTAAGCATCAGGTGAGTGCAGGCATGATCGGTATCAATGTGGGCGTGCCTGCGCCGATGGCCTTTTTTCCTTTCTCAGGATGGAACGGGTCTTTTTTTGGTGATCTTCATGTTCAAGGAAAAGAAGGGTTCTATTTCTATACACGTCAAAAAGTTACGATGAGTCGTTGGGTTTAAACCGTGATATAACATGAGAAAGGATGCAAACTCATGTCGAGACCTGAAGTATATATACTAAAGCGAGATATTAGCGGCACGTTCGAGGAGCAAGATTTTGAGGCTCCTGCTCGGGAAATTATGCAGGTCTTGAATGTTCAAACCAGCGGGCGTCCTGTGATGATGAAACCCAATGTCACGGCAGGGGCACCCAGGAATAGTGGTATTGTGACGCATCCGGCTTTTGTAGGTGGTGTTATAGATTATTTTGTTAAGGATTGCGACTTTTCACCTTCGAATGTTTATGTGGGCGAAGCTTCAAGCCGAAATGCATCCCAGGCACATAGAGATCTTGCATGGGCAAGGAGTGGATATACAGAAATGGCCCGAAATAAAAATGTGCCATTACTCGAGCTTGCTGATTATGGAAATGTCCGGGTTACCCCCGGAAATACAGTTCAAATCCATAATGTTGGTATTTCCAGGTGGGCGGGAGATGACGACATATTTTATATAAATGTCCCCAAATTGAAAACACACAACCTTGGGGTGGTCACACTTTGTGGAAAAAATCAACAGGGGATCATGATTCCCGTTATGGAACGCCATCTCTGTTCGGACGCCTGGCGGGCGACATTTGGTAAAGATTCAAAAAAAATCGGCCGTGATTGGATGACTGTAGAGGATCATGAGGCCTGGCAACGGACCATTGCTCATATGCATTGGGATGTTTATCTTGCATGCCAACCGGATTTTAATCTGGTTGAGGGTATCATGGGTAGAGATGGAAATGCATTTTATCTTGGGCGAAACTTTGCAACAGGATTAGTCATAGCAGGATATCACATGCCGAGCGTAGATTTTGTCGCCGCTAATCTGATGGGCTTTTCCGCTGACGATCTGGTATACCTACAGGTGGGTATTGAGCGTGGTATTTGTCCAGGAAAAATTGAAGACATTGACGTGTTTGGCATTGATGATGGAAAAATTAATAAAATGGATAATCTGGCCCCCTATCAGGCTAATCCTAAATTTGAGGTGTACAGAGATATTCCGGAGGATTATTCAAAAAAAGCCCTTTTCGATGAATATGATCCCAACGCCGAAGATTTTCAAATATCCGCCTGAGGATTATGTTGACATAATAAGAAATGGAAAATCCCCCCTATTTATCATTGATGGATGTAACAAACAGAAGCTTTAATCGTGGTTTTTTACCCCCCGAAGATCCTCTCGAGCGCTTACCTCAGCCCTTTGACCCATGGGAACAAACGGCTGATATCCTTTCGAAATTAGCCTTAACCACCTATATACGGCCTGAAATAAAAGACCTTCCTCCTTTTCCAGTCCAGGATCTCAAAAGTTTGGATGAATACGAACGGGCAATGTCCTTGTTGTCGTTCATGGCTAATCTCTATGTTTTCGCACCGGATCACCAGATCGTCCAAATGATACCAAAAATATTGGCAGTCCCCTGGCAGAAAGTGGGGCAGGCCCTTGGACGTCCCCCCATGCTTACTTATGCTTCACAGGTTATGTATAATTGGAAAAGAATTTGTAGGGATGATCCCGTAAAACTAGGTAATCTCGTCATGAATCAAAATTTTCTGGGAGGGATGGATGAAGAATGGTTTGTCACCGTTCATATTAATATTGAGGCAGCGACCGGTAAAGTTCTGAGTAAACTCATTTCGGCCCAGGAGGCCATTAAGAATGGTGATGTGGACCAGGTTACTCATACACTTAGCATTTTGTCGGAAACCTTGCGTGAGATGTATCAAATTTTACTTCGAATGCCAGAAAGGTGCAATCCTGATACCTACTATCATCGGGTCCGACCATATATGTTCGGCTGGAAGAATAACCCAGATTTATCAGAAGGTATGATTTATGAGGGTGTTGAATCCTATGGTGGGAAACCTCAACATTTTCGTGGAGAATCAGGCGCTCAAAGTAGTATTATTTATGCCTTTGATGGATTTCTTGGTATCGAACATGATTTTGATGAAATGCGGGCTTATTTAATGGAAATGCGCCTGTATATGCCCATCCAGGATCGACATTTTATCGAGGTGGTCGAACGGGGTCCATCGCTTCGCAAGTTTCTAAATAATAACAACGAAAAACGATTGATCAAAGCCTATAACGAAAGTATTGAGGCTTTGTATGATTTTCGGAAATTACATATCGAATATGCAGCCATGTATATCATTAAACCTGCTCAAAAAGAAAAGAAAGGGGCGGTTGGTACCGGGGGGACGCCGTTCACTGTATATTTAAAAAAACATATAGATGAGACTTTGAAGCACATCATCAGATAAACCCCTTTATTATTTATATTGTAAGGAAGAGGAAATATGAGTCGAATCCTTCAACTCTATGGTCCCCGAGATCTACGGTATGAGACCTACTATCCAACTTGCTTAGGACCAAACGACGTTCATGTTCGTAGTCTGATCGGGGCGATTAGTAATGGAACAGAATCAGCCTGGTATTTTGGTACTGATCCACAGATATCACCCGGATTTAAACCCATTCGATTTGAAAAATCTAATTTTCCCGGTATGCTGGGATATGAGAAAGTGGCGTAGGTTATCGCCGTGGGGGATGCCGTCCAGAAACTCAGTATTGTTCAACGTGTAGTTGCAAGATATGGGCATGGGGAATAATATGTTCTGCCAGATTCATCCATCATTCCCGTTCCAGATGACATTTCAAACGAAGAGGCTATATTCTCAGTTTTAATGTGTGTCACCTCTCATGCTATTCGTCGTTCCGGACTTACTCTCGGCGAGGATGTACTCATAACTGGTGCTGGTCCCCTGGGATTGTTAACATTAATTGCAACCCGACAATCGGGGGTAAGCCGGAGTATAATAAGTGATTTGGATGAGATAAAATTGATTTTTGCGCGCCAATTTGGTGCAGATGAAACCTATACTCCAAAAGATGGTCCTGTGGCTGAACAAATTATTGCCGTCCATGGGAAGGGCTGTGTAGATGTCGCCTTTGAATGTACTTCATCATATAAGGCTATGGTGGATGCCACCATGGTTTTACGGCGGAATGGCCGGGTGTGTGTCATTTCACAATTAAAGGGGGCGTATCCGAAATATCCGGTATTCGGGATGGATTTTCATCTGGGAGAATTGGAAATGATTTCTTCTGATGGGGGTTGGGATGCGAAAAGGCATGCCCGATAGTATTTTAATGCCATCAGGCGGCTATTAAGGGGATTGAATCTATGATTATCCACCGAATTTCATTTGAAGAGGTCGAAAAGGGTTTTGATGTACTCAAACATCATCCGGATGAAATAATTAAGATCATTGTGACCTATTTATCATTGGAATAAACCGGGAATTTACTGTAGATAATGTATCTGAGCGAAGAAGACAACAGTGGATAGTAATGTATTGGAACCATTATACATCTGAATATTGTAATTGATGTAATCGACGATAAATACCATTCTCAGCAACCAACTTTTCGTGTGTCCCTTTCTCTCTCAGAACACCCTTATGTAGGACGATGATAATATCCGCTTTTCGAATCGTAGAGAGTCTATGGGCGATTACGATCGATGTCCTTGATGTCATTAATCTTTCGACAGCGTCTTGAATCCATAACTCGGTCTCTGTATCTACATTTGCCGTCGCCTCATCGAGTATCATTATATCAGGTTCGGCAGCCAGGGCTCTTGCAAAGGCGAGTAGTTGGCGTTGGCCTGAGGAAATTGTACTGCCCCGTTCCGTAAGCAAATGGGCGTATCCCAATTCAAGGTGATCAATAAATCGATCCGCATTGACATCATGAGCGGCTTTACGGATGCGCTCATCCGTTATGTCGGTATCTCCAAATCTGATATTATCTTCAATCGTACCAGAAAATAGAAACACATCCTGTTGCACCACACCGATTCTTTTTCTAAGGGACTCAATATTCCATTCATGAATATCTACCTGGTCGATTAAGATCTGGCCTTTTTGAATAAGATAAAAACCTCCAAGTAAGCTGACGATAGTTGTTTTACCAGATCCCGTTGCCCCTACAATCGCCACACTTTGCCCTGGTTCAATGGTAAATGATATATCCTTTAATACCCATTCATCGTCATTATAAGCAAACCATACGTTTCTGAATTCAATTTGCCCTTCAATTTTATCCTTAAAAATATCCCCTCCCGTCGGTTCGGGATCTGTATCAAGCAATTCAAATATCCTTTCGGCAGAAGCCATGGATGATTGGAGGATACCGTAACGCTCGGCAATATCCATAATTGGCATGAAAAACCGTGGAATATATTGCAACATGGCCACCAGTATACCCCAATCTATTTGAGATCGGATCACATCACTACTGCCATACCAAATGACCAAGGCGGTGATGGCTGAAGCGATAAATTCAGTGATAGGATAAAAGAGGGAGTAATAAAAGGTAGATTCTAAATTGGCATTTAGATAGTCGGTGTTAACCGCATCAAACTTCTTTCGATTCGTATTTTCTCTATTGAACAGTTGTACAACAGCCATGCCGGAGATATTTTCTTGAAGAAATGAATTTAGTCTGGAGAGGTGAACTCTAGCTGTTCGAAAGGCACGGAGTAATCTGCTCTGGAACCAAAAGGTTACATAAAATGTCACGGGTAATGTCAGACAAATGATCAGGGCTAAATCAGAATCCATATAAAAGATGTACCCTATGATAGCAAGTACGGTGAATAAATCACTGAACGAGGCGACAATCCCTTCAGTAAATAATTCATTCAATGCATCTACATCATTGGTATTTCGTGTCATAAGACGACCGATGGGCATTCGGTCAAAAAACTTTAATGGCAACCGTTGCGTATGAGAAAATATTGCTGCTCTGATATCATACATGGACCACTGACCGGCCATTTTAGTGATAAACCGTTCAAAATAATTGGTAATAAATTGGAGAATGAGAAACAACAGGAATAAGAGAATGATATAATTCAATCCCTCTGTGTCGCCTTCAAGAATATACTCATCAATCCCAATCTTGGTCAGGTAGGGGGTGGCTTGCCTGAAAAATGAAGTACAGAGAATCAAAAAGAAGGCGACGATGACCCAGGATCTATACGGTTTGAGATATCTGATGAGACGCCATAGAATCTTGCGACTAATAGACTTCTCACTGAGTTCTTCTTCTTGAAAGGTGTTTTGTGACATAACATTAATTGAGCAATGGTGTACATGGAGGAACTGAACTTATATTCAATTACATATCGCTTAATTCATCCTTCATCTGCTGTTGCCTGAACATATCAAAATAAATGCCACCCAAAGTGATCAACTGGCTATGTGTGCCCTGTTCGACGATCTGACCATCATCTAAAACGATGATATGGTCTGCATCCTTTACCGTAGAAATTCTATGGGCGATAATAATGGTCGTACGTTCGACCATGACCTTTCGCAGTCGGTCTAGAATCTCATCCTCTGTGTGCGTATCCACACTAGCCATGGCATCATCAAGAATAAGGATTTGTGGGTTGCGAATAACTGCTCGTGCTAAGGCTGTACGTTGTTTTTGACCACCAGATAGGGTGACCCCCCGTTCGCCCATCATGGTGTCAAAGCCATGATGGAAATCTGACAAGTCATTGGATAGTTGCGAGATATCTGTGGCGCTGTTCACATCGGCTTCGGTGGCGTTATCCGTGCCCATCGCGATATTCTCATAAATGGTATCGGAAAACAAAAACGATTCTTGTGGTACCACGCCAATGACCGATCTGAGGAGCGTGAGATCGAGATCTTGAACTGGAACGCCATCAATAAGCAATTCTCCTGAGGATGGTTCGATGAGCCGGGGAATCAGATTGGTAAGTGTGGTTTTTCCTGACCCGACGCGACCTACCACGGCGAGCGTGCTTCCCGCGGGAATTATTAAGTTGATATCTTTCAAGACACGCGTTTTATCATAAGAGAACTGGACCTGTCGAAATTCAATTCGACCTTTTATGGTTACATCTGCTGACGGGTTGGAATTGTTTACAATATCCGCGCGGGTATTTAAGACCTCGTTAATCCGTTTCATGGAGGCGACCCCCCTTTGATATCGATCGATCATCCACCCGAGGGTAATCATGGGAAAAACAAGGCGGGTAAGATAGGCATTAAAAGCAACAAACTCTCCTAATGTCATATCATTTTGAATGATATCTCTGCCTCCTATCCATAACACAATCAATAAGGACGCCCCACTAATCAAAAACATAAAGGGATAGAACACACTTTGAACGTTTATCAGAACTTTATTTTTTTGTAGGTAATCTTCATTCAGATTTCTGAAGACTTCGATTTCCTGTTCCCTACGGACATAAGATTTTACTAACCTGATACCAGCAAGGTTCTCTTGTATACGGGCACTGATATTGGAGAATTGTGCTTGAATATCCCTGAATCCCACGTTTATTTTTGCAGCAACCCTATTCATGACCAAGGCGAGTAATGGCATCGGTAGCAGGGCATATAGGGCCAATTCCCAGTTGATTGTCGCCATAACAGCCAAACTCAGGGGAAATGCAAGGGCGGCCGTAATAATCATTCGAATGCCAAAAGCCAGAAACATGCGGATCGCCTGAATATCATTGGTTGCTCTGGCCATCAAATCACCCGTCGGCATATGGTTATAATATGATTGGGGCAACAGCAGTAAATGGTCAAAAAATGCGGTTCGCATATCATACTCGACATGACGCGCCATACTGTTTAAGGCCCATCTCATGGCCATTTGTAGGAGCATGGCTATGAGGGCAAGAATCACAATATAGAAGGCATAATAGACGAGCTCGTTGAGGGCAGAGTCAACTTGCAAAGCATTGCCAATTTGATTGGCCTCATACCCGGTTTTAGCCATGTCGACTGCCCATTGCATGACAAGAGGAATGGCTGTAGTTACCAATTGAGATCCAAGGAGAAACAATAGACCAATGGTTATTCGTTTGTGGTAGGGGGCAAGATAGGTGGAGAAAGGTTTAAATGGATTCAAAGACACGCAGGACCTCTGTTTATGGATTCTTAAAAAACGGTTGAACAAGATTAATGTGGACCGTATTAAATAACAAGGATATAATGTTAAATGTCCTCATTTCATAATACACAGCAACAAAACATTTCGACTAAACAATTCATGGATTATTGATTTTTATATTTGGGTTGTTATTTGTAGTCGCTAATGATGTTAACAGAACCTAAAGTCAAGACCTTAACACGAAAAATATTAGAGGGTAAGCAGATGACACCGGTTGAATTGTTTGAGTACGATGTTAATGGTTATTTATACCTCGAAAATGTCCTTGATCCTATGTATCTCGGAGAGATTAATAACCGGATGGATGATATTGAACAACAGATTATAGAAGAACGCGGGGTCGTTGGATTAAAAGAAAACCCCTTTGCTCGTTTTGATGACATTGTTAACATTGAGCCTGTGTTCTTACCCTTGGTCGATCACACTTGCATACTTCCGTACCTGAGAGAAATGATTGACCATCCCAGATTAAAATCCACATGGATCACGTATAAGTGGCAGGGTGGGGGCACTGGTTTCCATTCGAATCATACCCCAACCGTAACCCATAATTATTACCATTACAATGGTCAGATTAGACATAATCTGATAAATGTTTTATATGCATTTAAGGATATTGAGGCGGAGGGTGGGGCGTTACAACTCATTCCTGGTAGTCACAAGGCAAATTATGTGATTCCCAGAGGAGAGCGCATGGATCATTTGAAGATTAAATTGCCCATGAAAGCGGGCTCAGCCCTCTTGTTCACCCATGATTTGAATCATGGATCTATAAATTCCCTTCGTGAGGTTAGAAGAACGGCGATTTTTACCTATTGCCCCGGTGTTATTGCCAATAGCTATGGAGGTGATGGTTTATACGACCGCCTGTTTGAAGCGTCCCCGGAGAGCAGTTGGAGAAAATATCTACTCAGAAGACCAAATGGATTTAAAGAAATGTATCCTCAACCTGAGTTAACCTTGGAATAAACTAATGGAAAAAGTGATCCTTGATACCGATATCGGATCTGATATCGATGATGCCGTTTGCCTGGCTTATTTACTTGCCCATGATGATTGTAAATTACTCGGAATTACAACCGTTACCGGGGAACCTCAGATAAGAGCGAGATTGGCCAGTGCCCTTTGTGAGGTCGCGGGCAAAAAAATTCCCATATATCCTGGTACTTCAGATCCTTTGTTGACAGCTATAAAACAACCATATGTCCCACAGGCAAATGCCCTTTCGAGATGGCCGCATAACAACTATTTTCCAGATGGGCAGTCGATTGATTTTATACGGGAAACAGTTCGGGAAAATCCCGGAGAGGTTACCCTATTAGCGATCGGGGCGATGACCAATATCGCCCTTTTATTTAAATTGGACCCTGAAATTCCAAACTTGTTAAAACAATTGGTTTTGATGTGTGGTGTGTTCACAAACCAACTTCCACACGTCGGACCTCTGGAATGGAATGCGATTGGTGATCCGTATGCTACCGCGATCGTATATCAAACAAAAGTGCCATCACATCGATCAATTGGGTTAGATGTCACTTGTCAGGTACAAATGAATGCAGATGAAGTACAATCAAAATTCAAATCACCGTTATTACAGCCTGTACTCGATTGGGCAGATATATGGTTTAAAGATAGACCATCGATAACCTTTCATGATCCTCTGGCCGCAGCGATAATATTTAATGATGACCTTTGTACCTTTACTAAAGGGCAGGTTTCGGTTGAACTGGAAAGTGAAAAATTGAGAGGATTAACCCATTGGAACGCTGGGGAGAATGGTGACCATAGTGTGGCGCTTTCGGTCGATCCAGATCGCTTTCTCACCCATTTTTTTAATGTATTTACATAATAATAATTGTAATTTCCATGAATCAACAATTGAAGAGGCCCACTTACCGGTCAAATCTCATCAATCTAAATGAGGTTGATTATCTGAGGTCATCAGAATATATTGTCCATAGCCTTATCAGTAAACCGTTCTGCTTGAATTTGTCACCTTTATAAGGAAAAATGTATGGCCCGGCATTTTAACATTCCGGCATTTTATAAAAGTAATATTATTTCTCACATTAAAAAAGCGAGGCTGGATCGCGACCCTAAGAAAAGAGATCTCACGCCTACGCTTTTAGATTTTGGACCTGTCCGATTCATTTTGGCTCGCCACTTTGGATTTTGTTTCGGTGTTGAGAATGCCATCGAAATCGCCTATAAAACATTGGATTCTAATCCTGACAAAAGGGTATTCTTCCTCAGCGAAATGATTCATAATCCTAATGTGAACAATGATTTGCAGTCGAAAGGCGTTAGGTTTATTTTTACGACAGATGGTGATCAGTTGGTGCCGTGGGATGCTTTGAACTCAGAGGATATCGTTGTCGTACCGGCGTTTGGAACAACCGTAGAAATTCAAGAAGAGTTAGCAAGCCGCGATATAGATCCCTACTCCTTTAATACCACATGCCCTTTTGTGGAGAAAGTATGGAAAAGGAGCAGGGAACTTGGGGCGGATGGGTATACGGTTGTCGTCCATGGAAAAGCGAAACATGAAGAAACAAGAGCCACCTTTTCGCACAGTAAATCCCAGGCTCCTACGGTTGTCGTACTTGATAAGGCTGAATCATTGATTCTGGCTGATATTATCCGTGGTGACATAGATGAGTCTATTTTCTTCGAGGTCTTTGGTGGTAAATGCTCGGAAGGGTTTATACCGAGTATACATCTACGGCGATTAGGCGTGGTGAATCAAACGACTATGCTCGCGTCAGAAACACGTGAGATCACCAGCATCATAAAAAAATCACTTTGCGATAAATATGGGCAGGATCAAATTGGCCATCATTATGCAGATACGTCTGATACGCTCTGCTATGCCACGAACGAAAATCAAAATGCGACGTATGCTTTGATCGAACAAGGGGCTGATATTGCGTTTGTGGTGGGGGGATATAATTCATCTAACACCTCACATCTTGTTGAACTATGCGATTTGTCCATGACCACGTATTATATAAAAAATGCACAGGAAATCCTTTCCGTTGATAAAATTAGACATTTCGATCTTCATACCAAATCTTTGGTGTTATCGGAGGGTTGGTTGCCTTCAAAATCACCTCTGGATGTTATTTTGACCTGTGGGGCCTCTTGCCCAGATGCTGTGGTAGATGAAGTTTTACTTAGAATTCTACAATTTTTTCCTAGCGCGATAAGCGTTGAAGATGTCTTACGTTCCAATGGTATGGAAGAGGTTTGATTAAAAATTATAATTTTGTAGCTCTAATATGAAATAAATGGCAAAAACTTACGCCTTTTTATCTGATGAAATAGAAGATATTTCAACGGGTAAAAAGCCGAAATTATGTGCGACAAACTAAAACTGAGGAGAAAAGATCATGCAACTTGGGGTGAGTTCGTATAGTTTCAATTCTTTGGTACAACGCGGTAAATTAAATCAGTTAGAGGTTATCCAAGAAGTAAAAAAGCTTGGCTTTGAGGTGATTGAATTTTCATCGCTCTCATTACCAGACGGTGAAACGCTTTTATCATATGCACCCATCGTTCGTGACGCTTGTGACAATGTAGAGTTACCCGTTGCCAATTATACGGTTGGCGCAGATTTCATAAACGGGAGTGGTGGAGATTGGAAGGCGGAAGTTGAACGTGTTAAGGATGAAGTTCGCGTGGCGCATATACTCGGTGCACCAGGTATGCGACATGATGCCACTCGGGGTTTCTCAGATGATTTTAAGGGCAAGAAGAGCTTTGATGATGCCTTACCTCTATTGATTCCCGCTATTCGAGAAGTAACAGAATTTGCCGCGGATCTTGGCATTCGAACCATGGTAGAAAACCATGGATTTTTCTGTCAGGACAGTGACCGGGTAGAAAAACTGGTTAACGGGGTAAACCATGAAAATTTTGGTTTATTAATCGATATGGGGAATTTCTTATGTGTTGATGAGGATCCTGCTATATCGATCGGAAAATTGATCCCATATGCTTTTCATGTCCATGCGAAAGACTTTCATGTAAAATCAGGCACCGAGCCAAATCCAGGTAAAGGCTGGTTTAATTCACGAGCAGGTAATTATCTAAGAGGATCTATTATTGGACATGGAGAAGTACCGCTACTGTCCTGTTTGAGAACAATGAAACAGCAAGATTATGAGGGTGTTTTATCAATTGAGTTTGAAGGGTTAGAAAACCCAATAGTCGGCTTGAAAATCGGTTTTAGCAACCTCAAGAAATATTTGAGGATGGCGTAGTGGAAAATCTACGGATTTTGTAATGGAAGGGTAAGGACATTAAATGAAATTTCTTGGTGTAGTATTGGTCACGTTGTTGATGTTTTTTGGAATTGCGAAGGGTCAGGATACTGAGCAGGAAAAATACGATGTTGCTCTCGAAGCCTGGGATATGGGAGATTATCCCCAATCTTTAGTGTATATGAAAGATCTGTTAAATTATAGTAAGGGTGATCAATGGTTAGATCAAATTGCCTTGGTAACGGGCGAAATGTATCAAGTCGAAGAAATAGCCGTTGATGGTCGGAATATTCAATGGGGTCCTCGAGGGAATTATTTAACCTACGATACGAATGGTAAAACACATATTATCGCCATAGTGAATTCACAGGCGATGCCAGTGGGAGAGATAACAGGCCGAAGTGTTTTAATTAATCCGAGCTTGGATGAAATAGCCTATTTAAAGGTAAATGATACCCCAGAAATAAGTAAACTTCGGGCCAATCTTGTTGAAATGCGTCGCATTCGGGACTTCAGCAATTTTAGGTTGACGATGAATAATCTAAATCAACTTGAGTCCCAGAGTACAGAGATCATGATCCGAAATCTGTTGTCTGGGGATGAAACAAAGCTCAATACCGAGAACATGAGTGTAATGGGTATTGCTTATGCCGATGATGGGCAAAGCCTGTATATGACATCTGGTATTACCGGAACCGAGGATAGCAATCATATATATCGCGTATCGAAATCTGATCCGCCCATACAAATATCAAATCAACCAGGTTCGAAAGGAAGTTCCTTAATCGTTCCCGGTGGCCGATATTTGATATATACGACTGGCCGTGAGGGGTTTGTACTTTACGATCTGGAAAAACATGAAGAGGCACCATTCGCTGGGCACTCTATCGATATTTCAGAGGATGGGAGTACCGTGGTATATTTGGTACAGAATGAAATGGATCAAATGTTGAATGTGTTGAACCTATCAACGGCGCTTCCTATAAAAACGATCCAGAAGACGACAAATCGTCTGGCCAATCCCGTCTTATCCTCTGATGGTCAAAAAATCGCCTATCAAATGAGGCTGCGGGAAGATTGGGAAATATATCTGGTCAATCGGGATGGGACTGATGAAATAAGGGTTACATACGATATACAACATGATATTTTCCCATCATTTATAGATCAGGATAACTTATTAGGCATCATTGGAGAGGGACGTCATCGGCGGTCATTCAGATATAGTCTAGGGTCAGGGGGCAAAACGCGGTTGTTTCACAATAATACGATTCGTACGGTGGCTCCTGAATATGAGTGGGCTATTCACCCTGATGGAAAAAAAATCCTTATTGTATCTGAACGAGATGGGGACACCATTTCACCTGAGCGTGGCGTCTATCTTCTTGACCTTACAAAAAAACTGAAGAAAAAGGACATCGTTGATCGGCTTGACAGGATGCTAATTTTAGAACTTGATCTTCGTGCACGGGGCGAAAACATGTTTGAATCGCTCTCAGATGATATTAAAGGGGTCGTTCAAAAGGCCTCTGTAAATCGAATTTCTGGGTATGCCAGTGACTTATATCGGTTTGGTTCAAAATTTATTACCGAACCCGGTAATCATAAGGCAATTGAATATTTAACCTCGACCCTGAAATCCTTTGGATATGAAGTTGAGCAACAATGGTTTGATCCGCGTCCGGGTGTTCCCTCTGCAAATGTGATTGCTACATTACCAGGTACGTTGAATCCGGATCTGGTCTATGTTATTTCCAGTCATTTTGATTCCGTCAGACGAGGGCCTGGTGCTGATGATAATTCCTCGGGAACGACGGCTTTAATTGAGGCAGCGAGGATGTTAGTAGACCATCCCATGCCGGCTACGATACAATTTGCCTTCTTTACTGGCGAGGAAGCAGGTCTACTCGGCAGCCGTGAATTTGTTCGTCAGGCTGTGGAAAATAAAGTAAACCTCGTCGGTGCCTTAAACAATGATATGGTTGGTTGGGCGAATAATCACCGATTGGACAATACGATTCGGTATTCCAATGTTGGCATCAGGGATATTCAACATGCAGCCGCATTTTTATTTACTGATCTGATTACGTATGACGCCAAGTATTACAAATCCACCGATGCCCACGCATACTTCGAAGCCTATGGGGATATTGTCGGAGGGATTGGGTCCTATCCAATTCTCAGTAGTCCGCATTATCATCAATCTCATGATGTGCTAGAGATTATAAATCAGAAACTGGTAACGGAAGTGAGTAAAACAACAGTTGGCACCATAATGTTAATGGCATCAAGTCCAGCAAGATTATCGAATATCAAGATAGATAATATTGACGAGGGAGTGGGGCTCGTTTCGTGGACGCCAGCTCAAGAAAAAGATATAGGGACCTATTTGGTAAAATATGGGTCCGATGAAAAAAACTTGAAATCAGTAACCGTCAATGAACCCAACGTAAACTTAAGTGGATTGGAATCTGGAATGAAGGTCTACGTGAAGGCTGTAAATTCAAGGAATATGCCTTCATGGGATTGGGCCATATTAAACGTGCCTTAAAAGAGAACGTGCGTTATGTTTTAATTTTGTTCGATTCAGAAGTTAAGGAGCATGTATGAGCTTTGGAATAAGTAAAACGATTCCTGCGTCACGGGGAATAAATGCCTTGAATGATCTGTATAACGGCAAGTTGAGTGAGTTCGAGTTCCACATGGCAGGAAAACCCAGTAAATTAAATATAGACGATTATGTATACACAATATTTGAGAATATGTTACATGGCCGTTTAAAGATCAAAGATTTGATCTCTGGACATATAAACCCATCATCGGGTGCAGCCAGAACACTTGTCATCGTAGAGGCACCGGGAGAACGGTTGAAGGATCCGATACCAAAAGTGGGACATCGCGGGACGAGATATTATGACGGAACTGAATGGCCGGAAGAAAGTTAATGGGTTGTGTACATTCATATCAAGGCCAGATTACTGTGTGAAGATTGACCAGGTTAAATACCCTAAACATTGAAAGTAAACTTGTAACTCACCGTTCGCGGTAGAAAGAAAATCATTTCATGATATATAGAGCATTTGGATCTACGGGTTGGCGTGTATCCGCCGTTGGTATGGGAACCTGGAATATAGGAAATCAATGGGGAACCATAGATAACCACACATCATGGGCGACCATCAGGTCGGGTTTTGACCATGGTATAAATCTGTTTGATACCGCTGAATCTTACGGTATACCCAATGGGTTATCAGAAGAACGGCTTGGCGTTGGGCTTGCTGGATTTAGACACCAGGTCTATGTCATAACCAAGATTGGTAACTGGGGGAAACGCACTGGCCAGGGCGTGCCATTGACCACAGTTGATATGATCAGATTATGCATGCACGCCTCGTTACACAGGCTGAGGACCGATTGGGTCGATTCGGTCCTCTGTCATGATGGGATGATTGACGATCCGACAATATTCCTCGAAGGATTTGAAGTTCTTAAGGAGGAGGGGCGGATCCGATCTTACGGTATATCGACCGATAGTCTTAGTGTGTTAAAGAAATTTAATGTCCATAATACATGCAGTGTGGTTCAAATTAATTATTCCCTCCTGAATAGAGCTGCAGAATCACAACTCCTTCCCTATTGCGAAGAACATGGCATAGCTGTAATGATCAGGGGACCCCTTGGGATGGGGTTGCTTTCAGGTAGATATTCAAAGGAGACGGTGTTTACGGATGATATAAGAGGTCCTTGGCATGAGAGTGATAACCAGATCAAACAATTAGAAGATAAATTGGCGATAGTCGAAAAATTAAAAACCCGTTTAGCATCGGGTGAATCTATAATAAACGCGGCCTTGCGCTACGTTATTTCACATCAGGTCAATCCTGTTGCGATTCCCGGTGCCAAATCACCTGAACAGATAATTATGAATGCGAAAGCTGGTGATCGAGGGTTATCTGATGAAGAATATAACGATATTCTCAGATTATTAAATTAAATGTGATGAGCCAATGTTCCGAAATTTTAATTATCGAACCAGAATATTGGATACCATCAGTATTGGGCTGTATGTTTCATTATTGATTTGTAGTGAAAGCAAATAAATCCCTTTTTAGAATGTTTATTTAAAGTAATTGTTTTTTCTGGATAAAAGACTCATGCCTAGAATTGTGTATTTTACCAACCAGAACCAGGCTGTCACTCGCCTGTTGTTAGAATACGCCCCCACAGATTTTAAGATAGCCGTATATCCTATGGACATGGACGATCAGGAGAAAATTTCTGTCGTTAAGGATGCCGACTTTTTACTTTTATTTCCTGCTAAACTATCCAGCCGGGTTTTAAGAGCAGCGAAGAAGGTTAAATTAATTCAATTGGTAAGCGCAGGGTTTGATGAAATTGACCTATCCATGTGCCAAGAATTAGGAATCCCTGTAGCAAATAATGGGGGGGCCAATGCACAAGACGTTGCGGAACACACGGTCGCCCTTATACTTGGCGTCTATCGTCAGTTCGTGGAACTTGATAAAAACGCCCGTACGAATCGATGGGATGAATCCGAAATCGGTTTATCGACCCATACCATATCTGGCAAAACGGTGGGTATTATTGGACTTGGTCATATTGGAAGACAGGTCGCCCGATTGCTTCGAGGATTCGGCGCCTATTTGGTTTATTATGATATCGAAGCGGCCCAGCCTGCACTGGAACGTGAATTACGAATCAGTAGGTTAGGCCTGGTTGAGTTACTTCAAAATTCAGATATCGTAAGCCTTCATGTACCACTCAATAATCAAACCAGGCATCTGATCGGTCGCCGGGAACTTTCACATATGAAAACTACAGGTCTTCTCATTAATACCTGCAGAGGTCAAGTAGTCGATGAACCCGCCTTGACGAAAGTCTTGCAGGAAGACAGAATCATGGGCGCAGGACTCGATGTCCTAGTGGATGAACCACCGGACTTAAACCATCCTTTATTGTTACTTAAAAATGTTTTAATTACACCACATGTCGCTGGGGTGACAAGAGATACGTGGCGTAGAAGAAGTGAAATTATATTTCAAAATATTCAGCGTGTTTGGGAAGGAAATGGCCCGCTTTTAAGGGTTCATACGCCATAATTACGAATACGTATTTTTGAATGCACTTTGATCATCATAAAGAACACATTTAGGGGTAAGGCCATGTCCAATCTGTATCACAGATCAATATTCATCTGCATGATATGTTTCGTGATGGGATGTAATCAAAACAGCCAGACTTCCATAGAAAAACCTCGAGGCGCAGAATACGAAGGAAAAGCCTTCACGTTTAATATGGTTGGCGATGGGATATATCATATTAAAGGAACGGGTGCTTTATCTGTCGGATGTAATACAACTTTAATTGTTAACGAGCAAGATGCTGTATTGGTTGATTCACATATATCTCCAGCCGCCATGTGGGCCTTATTAACTGAGATGAAGACCATAACTCAAAACCGGATTAAATATGTAATCAATACGCATTTTCATTTTGATCATGCCCATGGAAATCAAATGTTACCAGAGGATGTTAAAATCATCAGTCATACCTTAACCAGAGATTTAATTGCAGCTGGAGAATCGAAACGTGGAAGGTCGTATGAATCTTTTGTAGGGTCGCTGCCGGATAGGATTACTGCATTGGAACAACAACTTGCTTCCGCGATGGACGATTCAACGAAGTCGGTTCTTCAAAACCGCATTTCCTATCAAAAGAATTATAAAGATGCTACGGATGCAGTGATTCCACGTGCGCCAAATGAGATTTTTACGAAAAAGTTACAATATAAATTTGGAGATCGATTGATTCAGATTTTATTCCTTGGACGGGCACATACAGGGGGAGATGCGGTCGTGTTTCTCCCTGAAGAAAAGATACTTATCACAGGTGATTTGTTGACCGCAGGCATTTCATATCTTGGTGATAGCTATCCTCAAGAATGGGTAAAAACACTCGATCGAGTGAAAGCACTGGACTTCGATATGGTGCTTCCGGGGGATGGCGACCCCTTTGAAAATCGGGAAAGAATAGATTTTTTCCAAGCGTATTTAACAGATTTTTGGAAGCAAGCTGTGGAGATGCGAAAAGAAGGCGTGCCAGTTCTCGAGGCTTCTACAAGAATTGATATGACCAGTCATGCGGACCACTATCCACAAATTACGGAGGCCGGTGTTTTCTTACATGGGGTGCAACGGGTTTATGATTTAATGGATGGAACGGGGAATTGAAAATTTGCTCGTTCCATCCATTAGGGGTCTTGTGTTAATGGCAGAGTCACCGTTAGCGTACTGGCTGTATCCACTTCACTATCAACCAGAATATTTCCATTATGCTTTTCAATCACGCCATAACTTACAGACATACCAAGACCTGTACCTTCTCCAACATCTCGCGTCGTAAAAAAAGGTTCAAATAATCGAGTCTTAACTTCCTCGGTCATACCACACCCAGTATCAGTTGTTTTTACGCGAACGTTATGGTTTTCATCCAAATCAGTTTGAATATGCAATTCTCCACCATTATCCATCGATTTGATAGCGTTCGTCATAATATTTAGCCACACTTGGTTTATATGACCTGGATAACAATCTATTTCAGGTACGATATCACCAAACTCTTTTTTGACAGTGATAGCCCCTAATTCCTTATTTAATAAGGTCAATGTGGATTCTAATCCTTCATGAAGATCTACGTGTTTTAAATCATCCTAATCTAACCTCGAAAAATTACGCAAATCCTTTACAATATCAGCTACCCTCGTCGCACCACTGGTAATGCTTCCTAATAAATTTTCAACTTCTTCTACGACATAAGGGAGATCTATTTCATCTTTTAAATCCTCAATATCAGCCAATTTGTCTTCAATGTCACCATTTTCAAGATCATCAGGGGTGATGTTATTGTATTGTTCCAGAATATTTATAATATCCTCTACATCCTGTCTCAAAGGTTTAACATTGGCAGATACGAAATTAATCGGATTATTTAATTCGTGGGCAATTCCCGCTGTTAGAGATCCAAGCGATGCCATTTTTTCCATATGTGCAAGTTGTTCAGGGTTATCGAGGATGTGGGGCACAATCTGCCTCCTGTATCGGTACTTTCATTTAGAACGGATTAGTTTATAGGTGTCAACTGGCGGGCGTTATTGGTTATCCTTTTACTTCATGGACAATAATTGCTTCAGCCTTGCCTTTTACCATTTGTGGGGGCCATGATTCAACCGTATAACTTGAGCCGACAATATTATTTGTACTATCGCTGATTAGAATGCAATTCGGATGGTCCTTGGTAAGGGATGCAATGCGCGACGCGACATTAACCGTGTTACCAATGGCTGTATAATCTAACCGATCTTCAGAGCCCACGTTACCAACGGTTACTTCTCCAGTATTGATACCTAAACCAATAGTAATGTCCATCCCAATATCATCATGGTGGGCTTCATTAAACCCTTCAAGCTGTTCGACCATGGTAAGGGCACATTCAAGGGCGTCCTCTTGATTTTCAATATAGGAGATCGGGGCACCAAACAGGGCAAGCATACCATCGCCAATATATTTGTTTACACTGCCTTTATGGGCTCTTACACACGCTGTCATCACTGAAAAATATTCATTGAGATAAGGAACTAACTCATCAGGTGGGAGTTTGTGCGCAATAGCCGGAAAATTCTGAATGCCTGTAAAAAGCACAGAAATAACTCGAGATTCACCTGCGGTAAGCGATGTTTCTTCTTCATCAGCGGAAAGTGTTTCTTCTATAACATGTTCCGGAACATATTTTTTAAAAAGATCTATGATCCGATCCTGCTCTTCTACCCGCGCTTCGAGATCTTTCTGAAGACTTCTATTTTCCTGTTGAGCATTATATAATTTTAACCCACCATCAATCGTCATCTTGAGCTGGTTTTCGTCCCAGGGGTTCGTCACATACCGATACACTCTACCGGTATTTATAGCTTTGATGATGGCATCAACGTCACTAAATCCAGTTAATACCATCCTGATGGTATTGGGTGTGGCTGGACTGCTTCTAAAAACTGGACACCTGTCATTTCAGGCATACGCTGGTCTGTTATGACCAGATCAATGGGTTGATTTTTCAGGATTTCGATGCCCTCTCTTGCGGAATGGGCAATATGGACAATGTAATGGCGTCTGAATGCAGCCTTTAGAGCCGTTAGATTATGCTCCTCATCGTCAACATATAATATATGGGGCTTTTTTATGTTAGATATACGGTCTGGCTTCTCTTCCCCATTCGATCGTCCGAATCGCCGAGGCTTCTCTTCCCCATCGGATCGTCCGAATCGCCGACGTTTCTCTTCCTCAATAAAACTCCTTGTTGTCACTCCACGAAAAGGATGTCTAAAACATCCATCTATACAACGTACTTATAAAATATGACAGGCATTATTAATTATGTGGTTAATCAGAAGGAATCAAGATGAAATATTCATCGAGACATACGATAAAGACCTTTATTGATTTAGATCGATTTCGCGAATTTATTAGAAAGATGAGATCGGGATCAATATGATACGCTATACGGCCTCGAAAATATATGAAATAAACTAAATAATATCAAGGCATTATAGCGCGTTCAAATTTGAATCATGGTCAAATTATTAATTGGTCAAAAAGCGAGCCGGGGGTACTAAATGACTCGGATTGACATCAAATTATGTTTTATATATTCACGACTTGTCCTGAATCCAATGATTCATTGGCCGCGAGTGTGATTTGTAAGCTATTAATGCTATCCGCATAGGATGATCGGATGGCTGATTTATCACCGGTTTCAACGGCCTTTAGAAAGATTTCACTTTCAAATTTATAGGGGTCGTTACCATTTTTTATAATGGTTTTTTTATGTTGTTCTTCGATAATCAATTGATCCCCTTCTATTTTGACATTCTTACCCTTTGTGATAAAATGAATGCCATTGCCGTAACCCTGGTTTGCAACACATGAAGAGAGTATTGTCGCTACTGCACCATTTTTAAAAGTAAGAGAGACACTACTTCCATCCTCAATATCAAAATTGGGTATGTCATCAATTAAACCCGTTGAACCCGTCGCATAAACCGTCGATACCTCTCCCAATATATAACGGGCAAAATCAATAACATGGGTAGTTTGTTCTACAATCTGACCACCAGACCCGGACCTGGTCCGCCACCACGCTATACCCGGCGTGCCGCCAATCCAATATCCCAAAGCTATCGAGGGCCGCAAACCGGCAAGTTCTATTTTAAGGGTATCCGCAATATTCATATACCGCCAATTGTATCCTACACTCGTGATTAAATCAGTGTCCCGAATAAGATCTCTAATTTCCTGTGCAAGAAAGAGATCGGTTGAGATCGGTTTTTCAACAAACATCGGTATTTCTCTCTCAATCACGGCACGTTCCGGAGCACCATGTGCAAAGGGCGGGATGCATATATAAACGGCATCTAAATCTTCCTGGTCGAGCATTTCAATAAAATCTGAATAGGCACGACCACCATACCGATTTGCAGCGGTTTTTGCTTTCTCAATAGCGATATCAGAAAAGGCAATGAGATTAGCCCTTTCTATATGAGGTAGAATATTTAGATGCATATTCGCGATTCCACCGGTGCCAATAAAACCGATCCGTACCGCCATGGATTTACTCCTGGAATAATCTGCCTTTGATACACCTTTTTAACTAAAAGGTTGCTCACATTTTGTTATAATGACAGTGATGTCATCCCGCACATTATTACTATCTGTAAATTGAAACAAAGAATCTGTTAAATATGCTTTTATGCCATCGACGTCTTGATCTTTACAATCCCTGACTGCTTGTTCCAATCTATTAAAACCAAAGACATTTTCATCGTTATTGGTCGTTTCTGTGACGCCATCAGTATAAAGTACAAGGACATCGCCTTGAGATAAGATGGTTTTTCCATTTTCATATCTGGCATGTGGAAAAGACCCCAGGATAAGGCCACCTGTGCTTAAATACTCAATATCATTATTTTTCCTACAGATTAACGGCGGCGGATGACCAGCATTACAATATTGAAATAATCCATCTCTCAATCTTAGGACGCCATAAAAAAGCGTGGCATAGCGATCTGAAGCCGTCGCATCTATGAGCATTTCGTTAGCCCTGATCATCACATCACTGGGTATCATCAATGGATCCGTGGCATACTCATGAAATGCTGTATATAAAGAGGCCATGGTAATTGCTCCTGGTATGCCTTTTCCTACCACATCGCCCACGGCGATTCCAATGTATTTATCTGCAAGAGTAAATATATCATAGAAATCACCACCAATTTCCCGGCTGGGTTCACTGATAATAGACATCGATAAGCCGACGACCCGAGGAATAGTACGTGGTAACAGGGCTCTTTGAATTTCACCCGCAAGCTCCATTTCTTCTTCAAGGCGTTTACTTTTTTTTAATATTTTATCAATGGCTTTCTCATGATTAATCATCTTAAGATAAATCATACTGAAATTTTTTGTCAGGGCATAGCACAGGTCTAAATCTTCTTGAACAAGATCTATTTCGCTGAAAATGATGGTGAGCACGCGATACTTACTCTCGAGGAAAACCGGAATGATACAGGCGGATTTTGCTGAAGAAATTTCTGATATCTTTACAAATCCCAGCCAAGTTTCTTGGGTTAAATCGCTGAGAATCCTGGTTGATTGAAATTGTTTACCACGGATCATATCTTGGATATCGTCGGGTGAAATATTAAGGGGAGGATCTGGTTGTTTATGTTGGTCAAAGACCATTTCATTTGTGGTTGAATTCAAGATGAATGAATGATAACTCACCAGATGAAACATTGTATGAAGGGTGGTCCCGAGAAATTTCGAAAGGGAATCGCGATCATTATGTGTGGGAAAAAAGGTCGTCGCTTCAACCAGGTCGCGCCATCTATTTGCATGACCCGTTGGACGCGGAATGGCGATTTTTCTTTCCTTTATTTGTGCCATATTAATTAATTAATTGACTAGTTTTTATCGTAACATTTCCGAATGGTCATTTCTATTGTTCGAGTAACAACAAGGATGCATGATGTTGAAGGTCTTTAGAAAATCAATGCGTTGAAAATAGTTTAATAATCTCTCCCATATCATTCGGTAAGGGCGCTTGGAATTCCAACCATTCCTGATGTATAGGATGATAAAATCCAAGCGTTGCTGCGTGCAGTGCCTGACGATCGATGAGATCCAATGCTTGTTTGGCGATTCGTCTTCGGGGGGGAGAAAGACGCGAGATCCATTTTAATCGTCCACCATAAATCGGATCACCCAACACAGGAGCACTCAGATGAGCTAAATGGACTCTTATCTGATGGGTCCGACCAGTTTCAAGCTTAATCGATAGTTGAGAACAATCCGTATATTCTTTCTCAATATGATAATGGGTTATGGCTTGCCGTCCATTTCCAGGTTCAAGGACCGCCATGCGTTGTCTTTCACGTGGATGACGGCCAATAGCGGTGTCAATAGTGCCCCCGTTGTTTTTCAGATGTCCCCAGACCAAAGCAACGTATTTCCGTGCCATTTTTCGGTCTGATAGCTGTTTGGCGAGTGTAGCGTGTACATCATCACGTTTTGCCACGACAAGTAATCCTGATGTATCTTTATCCAGGCGATGGACAATCCCAGGCCTGATATGATCTTCCATGTTGGAAAGTTTGTGGCAATGATATAAGAGGGCATTTACCAGAGTTGATTGCCAGTTTCCACATGCTGGATGGACGACCATTCCTGCCGGTTTATTTACCACCAACAGTGTTTCATCTTCAAATACGATGTCCAACGGTATATTTTCCGGTGTGGCAGAAAGAGGTTTCGAATCTGATACCTGAATTGATAATACATCTCCGGGATTGATATGGAGACTATTTTTTACCGTTATAATCTTGTTTACTGAGACATCGCCATTTTTGATCAACTTTTGAATTTTTGATCTGGTAAAGTTCAAGTCAGAATCCGCAAGAAAATGATCAAGACGCCGGTGATTGGTATCAGGCGGAACGGTCTTCTTAATGGGCGATGCCTTCGTCTTGTTCGTTTGCTGACTCATCTATATTTGTCTGTTGTGACGTAGAGAGGCGGATGAAGAGTAAAATGACGCCAATACTAACGGCCATATCAGCAATATTAAAAATGGGCCATCTGTAAGTTCCAAATCCTACATCAATAAAATCGGTGACCTCACCAAATCGGATACGATCAATCAAATTCCCAACAGCACCTGCAAAGATCATGGATAATGCGAATCTTCCCCATGTTTCGGTGACGGGCAGTTGAGTAAAATAGTATACCATTACACCACACGCCAAAATTGAAAGAATTAAAAAGAACCACTTGCTTCCAATCATAATGCCGAAGGCCGCACCAGGGTTTTTAATAAATGTAAATCTTATCAATTCGCCTAATATTGGTATTGATGTGTGGAGTCCCATCGAATCCTGAACAGCATATTTTGTTACCTGATCCAGAAAAACGAGCAGGATAAATGTCCAGATTAATCTTCCCAAAGGGCACTCATTTCGATCTGCAAAAGGTGAATAAGTTATTAAATACTAAAGCGAACCTTGTTCTTCTTTTGATTTACACTCTATGCACATTCTGGCATGGGGGACCGCTTCAAGACGCATAGCTCCGATTTCCTCGCCACATGTATTACAATCTCCATACGTCTCATTCTTTATCCGTTCGAGTGCCTCATCTATATGAAATAAAAATCTACCTTCCCGTGAAGCCAGAGCATAGGCCTGTTCTTGTTCCATGGCTTCTGTACCTTGATCGGCTGGATGTTCAGAATAAGGATAACTGCCTGCAACATCCCTGGCTCCGGCTTTAATGGTTTTATCGCCAAAATACCCTAATTCATGTACCAGGGATACACGTTTTTCAAGTAACAACTCTTCAAAATGTTTCAACTTGTCCGCCGTCATATTATCCTCCAGACCATTCAAATATATCTAAATTAAAATTTCAGGTTTATAAGGTGTTGAAAATGGATCAGTTGCGGATTTTATTGGTTGCCATTGCGATCTTGACAACCTCCTCCTTTCTTATCAGAATCAAAAATCCTACACAAAAGACGGCCGATAAAATCTTGTTGTGTGCCAGAACTATCGAGATGAATACTGAGTTCTGTTTTTTTTCCGGGCTGTAATGTGGAAGATACATAACCGAATGCTGTAACGGGAAGCCCACAATGATTGGCCAGGATTACATCATCTCCAATTTCATGACCTATAACATCAATACCAACATCAGTCAACTCGCGCACTTCTGTTGGTATAACATCTTCATTAAGACAACCATAAACTGAATTTTGAACATCAACGCCTTCACATTGAGCTGTATTTATTATTTTATCAGACCAGGCTTTATTGTAGGGACGGATCATATTCGGATACCGTGGCCCGATTCTATCATCATTAGGACCAGAAAGTGGATTTGCACCCGTCAGCGAGATATGGTCCCGGATTATCACATAAGATGCAGGAACTTTCCAATGCTGAATCCTAGTACATTTTGTAATCAATAATAAAATATCTGCATCTAGAAATTTCAAGGTCCTGATGGCTTGCCTACGGACATCAGCATTATTATCGGGCAGAAGGAATATGCGATAGGCCCCAAGAACCATTGAAGTCAAAAAGGGATACCACGATTCATTTGGATGATCTGTTGAGGAATATATCTTCTTTTCTAATTCATCCGAATGAATCGATAACCCTGCGATATGGGTTTCTTGAACTAAATTACCAATCCGATTTGCATGCGTGATGATTTGGTCAAATTCCGAGCCTTCTCGCATAGGTACATTTAAAATGTCTTGCAGCGACACGACGATCTTACAGATTCGTCTGATCTGACACGACATCCTTTCCATTCCTGGGTATGGCCTTCATGGCATTGAGCTGTTCAAGGTGCGACTCCAGTAAAGAACGAAACCGGACCTCATATTCTTTACGCAAGAATTCCATGTCGTGTAATTCCCTTTTTATTTCCAATACCTGACTGTTGGCATCTGATATCCATCTATCGGCATGGTTTTCGGCTTCTTTGAGTATATTATCAGCTTCTTTTCTAGCGTTGGTCTTCATATCATCTATGACTTTTTGTGCCGATATCAATGCATCTTCCAAGTGTTTCCTTTTTGTCCTGAAATCATCAAGCTCACCTTCCATCCCTTTTACCTGTTCATGTAACATCTCATTTTCATTAGTAAATTGCTCAAAGGTGGATGCCACTTGATCCAAAAAGGATTCTACCTCATCCATATCATACCCGCTTACCCAGCGGGATTTAAATTTTCTTTTTCGGATGTCTGTCGGGTTGAGTTCCAACATGAGCACCTCATTTAGTGAAAGACCCGATTTATTGTATTCTTAAAAGCAATGGGAGAATACTGGATTGTATAAATCGAAGGATGAAAATTGCAATCAAAGGTGAAAAATCCAGACCTGAAGTAGAGGGTAAAATTTTACGGATCGGTGATAGGATCGGATCACTGTATAAAATCACAATCTGAAAAGGTGGACTACTGGTATCAGGATTAAAGAATGAGAGGACTGCGCGTGCGAGTATGACCATAAATAATACATCAAATACAAAATCCAATTGCGATACAAGACTAATCAGTATGACGCGGAATAACTCTCCGGAGGCGTCACTATTTAAAAAAACGTCTGCCTGGTATATGACAAATCCATGGATGATAGACAGTAGAACAATACCTATTATAGGTGAGGGATCCGGTCTACCACTTACGCGCCCTGTGAATCGTCCGATGGGACCAAGAAAAATATCTGCCACCATATACATCATATGACCAATCGTACTGAAACCGAATGGGGAATCGATTGAAATAAAGAAGATCCCCAGAAACAAAATAGTGAGGGCGTTCACCAGAAAATCAAATATCTCAATGGTGCTGGAGATAACACCAAATAAGGCCGGTGCACCAGATAGAGATGCGATTAAAAAACCCCGAATTATGACAAGAAACCCAATGGCAAACATGGGCGACCAATCAAACTTGGGTTCCCCTCGGATCATCATTTGACGAATCGGACGCAAGACGGGTTCTGTAGAATTATAAAGGCCTCTTTGTATCGGATTTTCACTGAAAGAGCTCGCCGTCGGGATGAATAATCTAAGGGCAAAAGCCAACATATAAATGTTAATGATGAATTCGAGTAATCCCAATTTTGGCCTCCAAAACAACAACGTTTTTAATGTTTGGATCTTGCTCCGAAAATAGCGGTGCCGACCCGGACCATATTCGCACCTTCTTCAATGGCTACTTCAAAATCATTGGTCATTCCCATGGACAAGATATCCATCGACACATCTGGAAATTGGTATGAAGCGGTTTTTTCCTGCAATAATCTGAGCGTATTGAAACTTGGACGTGCATCATCGGGATTTTTACTATATGCCGGGATAGTCATCAGACCCTGAATGGAGAGGTTGGGGAAAGCTCTGATTTGTTCGATCAGGTCAAGCGCTCTTTCTGGTTCAATACCAGATTTAGATTCTTCATCCGAGGTTTTAACTTGTATAAGAATGGCGAGGTCTTTCTGGAGCGGCGTCAGCCTTTTCTGAAGTTCTTCTGCAAGAGAAAGGCGGTCTATGGATTGGATCATATCAAATATATGCACCGCATGTTTGGCTTTGTTGGTTTGTAATGGACCAATTAAATGCCAAGCCACCTCATGATCAATATGATCGTATTTTTGTCTGGCCTCTTGTACTCTGTTTTCTCCAAACTCAGTCATACCGGCTTCTATAGCCTCTTCGACCATTTCTATCGGTTTTGTTTTAGACACAGCGACCAGTCGTATGGAAGATGCATCTGTCCCTGCTTTTAGGGCAGCACGGTTAATACGATCCTGAACTATTTCAATATGATCTCTAATTTGTGACATAGACTGGGATACCTTATAAAAGTTAGTTGCCTAATATATGGGATTTTCCTGTTCAAGCAATAGAAAAAGATCATTTAACTTTTTAAATTTAGATGATGCCTACGAGATTTTGAATGGTTTTCTGACTGTATAAAATGATCGCTGCTCGGAAAGATTGAAAGTAAGTAATTCGACAAATGAATTTAATGTATTATAACCTGCTTTGGGCTATCAAAATCATGGATTATCATCAGGAGCATTTTATGCTATCCAAAATAATTAGTAGTGCCGTGATTGGTGTTGACGCCTATCTCGTTGATGTAGAAACGAATATTTCCAATGGATTACCCCATTTTTCTACAGTCGGACTACCTGATAATGCGGTCAGGGAGAGTAAAGAACGGGTAGAAGCCGCCATAAAACAAAGTGGGTTTCAATATCCATATAAGAGAATCACCATTAATTTAGCACCGGCTAATATACGAAAAGCAGGATCAGCCTTTGACCTTCCGATCGCAATCGGGATGTTATCTGCTACCGGACAAATTCAATCAAATCTTTTGGATACATATTTGATCATCGGTGAATTATCTTTGGATGGCAGTTTACGGCCGATAAAAGGCGTTTTGCCTATAGCCGTTCATGCAGGTTTAGAAATGAAAGGGCTGCTCTTACCAACTGAAAATGCGGAAGAGGCCGCTATGGTAAATGGCCTTAAGGTTTATGGCTTTAAAAATCTTGCAGAAGTCGTGGGATTTCTAAATTGTGATTGCCATGTAAATCCCTATGAAATCGATAGGACAACATTGTTTAATCGTTCTGTGCCTTCCTCTATTGATTTTATTGATGTAAAAGGACAAAACCATGTCAAGCGGGCAATAGAAGTCGCGGCAGCCGGTTCACATAATCTCTTGTTAATCGGTCCGCCTGGATCTGGTAAAACGATGTTAGCCCGGCGTCTGCCAAGTATCTTACCCGATATGACCTGGCCCGAAGCCCTTGAAACGACAAAAATTCACAGTGTGGCTGGATTAATGTCGGGAAAAGCATCTCTCATCGCCAGACGCCCTTTTCGGGCACCACATCATTCAATTTCAGATGCGGGATTGATAGGTGGAGGAAGTTATCCCTCACCAGGTGAAGTGTCCCTTAGCCATAATGGCGTCCTTTTTTTAGATGAATTGCCTGAATACAAGAAAAATGTCCTCGAGCTTCTTCGCCAACCTTTGGAGGATGGCCATGTGTCAATTGCAAGAGCATCCACCACCTTAACCTATCCGGCGCGATTTACACTTGTATCTGCTATGAATCCATGTCCATGTGGATATTTTGGTGATCCTGACCATGAATGTTCCTGTACCCCGCCACAGATTCAACGATATATGGCAAAAATTTCAGGCCCTCTCCTCGATCGAATCGATCTCCATATAGAGGTTCCAGCAGTGCCATTTAAAGCACTTTCAGATTCGTCATCCGGAGATACTTCAGAGATGATCAGGCATCGTGTGAATGAAACACGTCAACGCCAATTGAAACGATTTATAAAACACAAGGGTATATTCTGTAATGCACACATGGAATCCCGAGACATTCGGCGTTTTTGTCAAGTAAATCAGCAGGGCCATGATCTTCTACGAAATGCCATGACGAAATTAGGATTATCTGCTCGCGCCTATGACAGAATATTAAAGGTGAGTCGGACTATTGCAGATTTGGCAATTGAGGAGGAGATTTTGGTGGATCACGTTAGTGAGGCCATACAATACCGCGTGCTGGACCGAACGATGTGGAGACATTAGAGCAAGCAGGGATCGTTGGATAAGATGAAAATGGGTATCTGATTACCTTTTTTACCAAAAAAACAAACGACGATTAATGATGTTAATTTTTTACCATATTGCTTGTATCAATTATTAATCATCCCCGTCCCGTTGCATGTCGGGCATATTATTTCTTTTTTCTCCGACAACATTTGTGGCACAACCCTCGCACTAAAATCATCAGCAAGACCATCCGCGTCATACCTCATCGTAATTGTAGCGCTTGATTGAGCGTCGATGAAAAGTTCGCCCTTCTTTGTCTGTGTTTCCATGCCTTTGTATTCATAATCTACATAAATTGTGACATTCCCAGCCAATGTACTGTTGTTTTTAACTTTCACCGTTGTTTGATAGTCTGGATTAAAAGATCCATTATTCGCTACATTAAAAGACTCTATTATCACATCCATAGGGGTTTCTATTGATTGGATGATTTTACCAGTTTGATTACATTCGGGACATGTTTCCGGTCCACTTGAACAATTAGATATAAGCAAGACAAAACAAAATAGAGCTAAAAGCTGTATTATTGGATTATTAAATGTAAGGCGCATAGGTGTTTTACCTTTTGGAGGAAGAGATAAAGATCATATAACATTAAAAAGTTCTCGCCGTTAAAAATATCAAAATGGTCTTATTTTTAGATTTGGGATAAGACGTGAATCATTCAAAAAAGATATTAAACAGCCAATAATCGAATTCTGGCCTTGTTATTCGGATTCTCCCGATTGTAAAGATCTATCGGCACCAACATGTATCAACACAAAATAAGAAAGTAAATACTACAAATGAAAAGATCTCCGTGTTCGACCACTGTAATAATGGACTCATATTCCAATTCAACAACGTAAATATGAATGATGCAGATTTATTATTTGTATATAATAAAATAAATAAGGAGATATTTTGATGCCGGTCCCTAAAATTTTATCATTCATGCGAAACATTACGATCCTTCTGATTGTATCCTTGTACTCAGGATGTACATCGAAGATATCGACAGATGAATCACTTGCGCTCTCTAATGATTCGTTTGCGGAAACGATTGCAACCCTATCCGAGCCCTCTGCATTTTTTGACAGTGATAATATAATATCTAACGAAATTTCATACTTACATATTCTCGATACCATGGACAAAATTGGAGTACATGGCGGGGTTTATATAGGGGTTGGGCCTGATCAAAATTTTACCTATCTCGCACGAATTAAACCGAAATATGCATTTATCTTAGATATAAGAAGAGATAATCTACTTGAACATCTACTTTTTAAAGCCATCATGGATCTGGCTGGCTCTCCAACAGAATATCTATCAATTCTATTCAGCAAACCCACATTAAACACGCCTCCAATATCCGCTCTCACATCGATTAAAGACCTTGTTGATTATTTTGATACGATCCCTGGTGATGAGGCTTATCACCTCTAAAATATAGTGAAAATCCAGGCCCGCATTAAATCGTATAAAATTGATTTATCTAGTAATGATTTAGATAAAATAGATGTGCTTTATAACATGTTTTATAAACTGCATCTCGATTTGCAATGGGAATATAAAACAGATGGGGCCAGAGGCATAAGTTTCATACCATATCGCACTTTTTTATTAGGACAGGATCGAGAAGGATCCTACGGAAATTTTCTCAATAATAATGATGATTATTTATACATAAAAGATTTGCAGGCCCGAAACCTTATTATCCCTGTTGTTGGTGATTTTTCTGGTAAAAAAGCGTTAAAATCCATCGGTGAATTTGTAAAAAAACGTGGTGATTATATATCTGCATTTTATTTGTCCAACGTAGAATATTATTTATTACCGGATGGGCTTATGGGGGCTTTTGCAAATAATGTCCGTCAGTTGCCCATAGAAGAAAATAGCGTACTGATTAGAGCCTATGTTAATCTACGTGGAAAAATTCATCCTAAACGATTAGATCACCATCTTATGACAAATGTGATGCAATATATACGTGTGTTTAACCAAAACTTTGCTGAGGGACGATACAAAACATATTATGATCTGGGTGTTAGAGATTATATGCAATAGTCCAAAGTTATAGAAAAAAACTTTACGTTGGTAACCCCTCTTTATATATTCACCGATATCCTACATATAGAAATAATATAATTTTAGATAATGCAGATTTACCTGGAGCGAAAGTTGCCTTTGCGCCTGTCTAATCTAGAATTATTCCGCGTTAAATAACAAAGCGAGGTAGGTCATGATCAGATCACCCTGATGCTTTATTATTAAATTCGTGTCCTTCACGCTTATGATAAGGAAACTGGTGATGTTGTCGCTTCTGTCAAGATGCCAGCAGCCCAAAGTGGTATGCCAATGACCTATATGCATGACGGCGTACAATATATTATTATGACCATTGGGGCAGGTAATTATCCTGCAGCCCTGGTGGCTCTTAAATTAGGTGAAGAGGAAGAAGCTGGATAGAAAACCGACAGGCTATTATAGCTATGCCATGAAACTACGAAGTTACCCATATTACTAAAACATTCTATTTGTTTTGTAGCTTTGTAGTTTCATGGTTTCAACCCACCCTTTGGAGGAAAACCATGACACGATTAATCTGGGCAATCCTGCTCACAATTATGCTTTTGCCCCTCAGTTTTACATCGAATGTCAAGGCACAAGAACACAACATGTTGAGTGATGCGGATAAGGAAGCTGGTTGGAAATTGCTTTTTGATGGCAAGACGTTACTCGGCTGGGTAAATCGCGGTGGGGCTGCAAACTGGATGGTGGAAAATGGGGAATTAACCGGTGAAAAATTAGGGCGAGGTCCCGGATACATTGGTACATTTAATGAGTATACAAACTACGAACTACATGTAGAATTTAATCAGGATGCCGGTCATAATAGCGGCGTATTCCTCCGTGGTCCCCAAAACCCTATGTCGGGTGTAAATCAGTATAATTTCTATGAGATTAATATTGCTGATACCCATTCATCAGGATTTATAACGGGTAGTATAGTGAACTTGCATAAATATGAAGTTATGCCTCAAACAGAGGGCAAATGGAATACACTGGATATCACCGCAAAGGGCCGCGATATTAGCGTTATGCTCAATGGTGAGGAGAGTGCCAAAATTAAGGATAGAGGACATTATACTGGTGTAATCGTTTTACAAGCTTTTGGAGAAGGAAAAATTCGATTCAGAAACGTTAAGATTCGTGAAATGGAGTAAATTTACTATAGCTGGATCTGTTCTTTTAAGTAAAGAAGAGATCCAGCTTGCAAAATCTATTATAGTCCGAAAGATTTAAGGTTCCCTTTCAAGATTATTTAAGGTATTATATAATCTTGTTTTAATCATAGGCGTTGACTCTGAATTGAGAAAAATACCATATTCAGATCCTCGCCTTTTCATTTATTTTTCACCCCAACTCTATGATGTGTAATCAACTAATGTTGAAAATATCTCTATTCATTTTAAATATATCAATGTGCATGCTCCCGAACTTGGCGTCGGGACAAATCAACAATATTGAACGGGATTCGCTCGATGTAAAATATGAGGGTGATTTAATCGAAGTTGAGGCAACCCGTCGTCCCCGTCCAGTTTTTGATGTGCCCTACGCTATAGATTCTTTAGACAAAATACAGATTCAGCGTGGTGAGACCGGCATATCACTCGAAGAAAATCTACGAAGTGTACCGGGCGTTATTGTTAACAATAGAAATAATATCTCACAAGGTGATCGGATAAGTATCAGAGGATTGGGCAGTCGGGCATCATTTGGGGTCCGTGGGATCAAAATTATCCAGGATGGTATTCCATTGACCCTGGCAGATGGTCAATCTCAATTAAACAATGTGGATTTGACATCTGCGGGTCAGATCGAAGTCTTAAGGGGTCCGAACTCATCATTGTATGGTAATGCCGCTGGCGGGGTGATAAATATCCTCACCCAAAGCGCTCCTGACTCGCCCCTTCAATTTACCCCCCGGTTAATATTTGGATCTAATGGTTTACGTCGGCTCCAGGCCAAGGCGACCGGAAAAATCGGGCGGCATCAATATTTAGTCAATTTCAATTCGCTTTGGTTAGATGGATTTCGTGATCATGCTTTTGCCCGTTCAAATGGAATAAACGCCGTGGGTAATCATACAGTAAACGAAAATATCCAAATCACGACGGTATTTAATTTCTACAAAGCCCCCTTTCAATTCAATCCTAGTTCTTTGGATAAAGCAACTTCAAATACTACACCAACCAGCGCGCGATTTTTTGTCAAGAGTCAAGGGGCCTCAAAAAAAATTACGCAGGGGCAAGGCGGTGTGACCCTCCGCTATCGAGATGAAAAACAGAGTGCAGATGTTACCGTATTCGGGATTGGTCGTTCCCTTTACAACCCGATCCCAGGCGGTTTGATCGATCTTAGTCGAAAGGGTGGAGGCGTGCGGGGTGTCTATAGTCGATTGTCTGAAATTGGTGGAAGTCCCGTTCGGTTTACGACTGGGACGGATATCGAACTTCAAAGTGACAATCGTCAGGAATTCGACAATGGTGGTATCCCCAATAGTCTGATTGGACAGTTAAATAATGAACGGGTGTTCAGCGTTTTGACCGTTGGTAATCAGGAACTAAACCAGCATGAGCAGGTCCTTGGAATCGGTCCATTTATTGAATTTGAATGGACACCGAGACCAGATATAATCCTGACTACCGGTGGTCGATATGATCGGTTTCTATTTAAGGTGGATGACAAATTTCTATCAGATAATACGGACGATTCTGGGACTAGAACCATGGATCAATTCAGCCCTATGGTAGGGTTGACCTATCGTCCAAGACCTAATATTGCTTTTTACGGATCGTATGCCACTTCGTATCAAACGCCTACGACAAACGAATTAAGCAATCAACCGGCCCAGGCAGGTGGGTTTAATCCTAACTTAAATCCTGAACGTTTGCGAGGATTTGAAACAGGGCTAAAAGGGTTTATTCCAAATGCTGGATTCTCATGGGATGCGGCGCTATTTGCCTTCAGGATTCGCGATATGCTCCTTCCTTTCCAAATCAACGATCCAAATACCGATGAGATATATTTCAGGAACGCTGGTAAGACCCAAAATATTGGAATTGAACTAAAGCTTACCTGGTCCCCGATTTCAGATTTTAGAACCACCGTTTCATATACGGGTATGAAGTTTGAATTCAAAGATTTTATGGTAGAACGAGAGGTAAACAGTGTTGTCAGTCTTTTTCAATTATCCGGGAATGAACTACCTGGGGTTCCATCACATCATTTTTATGGGGGGATCTCATATACACACCCCACAAGCGGTGCCTTTTTTGAATCTAATGTGCAATGGATCTCCAAGTTCTTTGGAAATGATTTTAATGGTCCTCCCCCTGGAAGTACAAAACCGGTTGCCGATTTTACAAATAGCAGCTATTCGCTCGTAGATTTAAGAGTTGGGATCGATCATCAATTTGGATTTGTCGGAGGCGAGTTTTTTGTTGGCATAAATAATATTTTTGACACGAGGTATAATGGATCTATAACCCCTAATGCCTTCGGTGATCGATTTTTTGAACCTGCATCAGGAAGGACCTGGTATATGGGATTCGGGGTACCGATCATGGCCGCAAACCGGTAGGCTTCATTATTTTATATCGAAAGGGATATGATGAATAAATTTTTAGTCTTTATGGCCCAGGTCTTCTTTGTCCTCATTCTTGATGGATTGGTTGTTGGCTGGATTTATATCGAGTCAGAAAAATGGAAAGAAATTCAAGGTCATGCGGCCGCAGAGGCTGCTGAGCCTGAAGTTCTTATCGATTCTAAATCCGGTTTAGAGTTAGATTCAGCTACCAGGCTTGTGATGGGTGATGGTTATCCGACCATCAAAAAAGAATGTGTCAATTGTCATCCAACCCAAATTATACGGACATTCAGGTCCGACCGCGCTGGTTGGCTGGATGCTATCAGGTGGATGCAAGCGGAAAAAGGTTTAAAGACATTTAACGAAAAGACAGAAAATACCATTTTGACCTATCTCGAAACGTATTATGGGAATTAACCTGTCCACCCCTCATTATGTCGATTCTGAAATTGATGCAATTGAGTATGCGCACGCGCAGGGCTGGACAGATGGATTGCCTGTCATTCCCCCAACTCGTGAACGGATCGATGCGGTTTTAACCATGTGGGGGTATGTTGCTGAAGAAGAAGTTGGACGGGTTACTGAGCGGCAACGAATCATCACAGCAGAAAACGTTGCTACAAACATGATTATGGCTGGATGTACGCGTGATATGTTTCCAGTGGTCCTGGCATCAACTGAGGCGATCCTCGACGATAGGTACAATATTATAGGGCCATCGGCAAGTACCGGGGGGGCTGCCCCCTTGATTATGATTCATGGTCCCATGATAGATACACTGGGATTTAATACCGGAACAGCCGTTCTTGGCGCTGGAAACCGGGCAAATTTAACCGTAGGCAGAGCATTAAACTTATTAATTAGAAATGCCATTGGAAGTGTCCCGGGAGATTTGGATCAGGCTACGATTGCACATGCTGGTCGTATTGCCTATTGCCTCCCTGAAGGTGCGACAGGTGACTGGCCCAATATTAGTGATGAATTAGGAATCCCTGAAGGGACAAACGCGGTTACTGTTTTTGCTGCTGAGGCCCCTCATTCAGTCGCTGACCATACCAGCAATGAACCAAACGGTTTAATTGCATCATTTTCAAGGATACTATCAGCCACAAATTATACTGGAGCAGCAATCGTCCTTCTTTTATGTCCAGAACATCGAGCTATTTTCCAGGGGTCAGGTTGGTCGAAAAATGATGTGCGCCATGCACTTTTTCAAAATACTAAAATACAGGGTCATGAGATTTATCGGACTGGACGTCACGACCATGTTGGACCGGATGAACTCCTATCTATTGTCCCCGCCCAAGATGACATTTTGATTATATGCGCTGGAGGACTTGCTGGGGGTCATTCTGCGATTATACCTCCATGGCTTGGCTCTGGTAGAGGGGACGGATCTAAACCGGTGACCAAAGGTGTGGGCGTTTGCCTCGATTGTTGACGTCGTCTTCAATGTTTTTATCAATTCACTTCATCCCACCAATTATGCCTATCCTTCTCGTTGACCCAACATCGTCTTCGTACACAGATTCCCTTAGCCTAGCTAAAAGATCGATAGTTCAATCCCATTCCGTACTTGCCTTAGTAAACAACGGTAAACCTAACGTTGATCGGATTTTAAAGGGTTTATTAACTGATCTGAGGACTACTTTTGGTTGGGCTATTGAGTCTGAATCTTTTATTAAACCCCACGCCAGTAGAATTTTGGCCACTGACCAGGTTAATCAAATCGTTCGGCGCTGCCACTTTGCGATTGTTGGCGTCGGTGACTGAGGTTCATGTAGCGCGTGCAGTATGCACGATGCCATTACCTTAGAACAGAAGGGCATACCTTCGGCGCTCATCTGTACCCAATCGTTTGTTCATACCGCCCAGGTGATGGCTGAGCAAATTGGGTTAAAGGATTATCCCATTATAATAATCGATCATCCAATCGGTCGCCTGAGTGATGTGGATATTCAATCGAGAATCAACCAGGCCATGCCAGATGTAATCCGTATTTTAACAGACCAAGCTTCCAATCTGAATACATAGATGACGGCCAATCTCTCGTAACATGGATTGGCTTACCCAGAATGGAAAACCAGAAAAATGTCTCCCAAAACTACAAACCATCCTGGTCTTTTCAGTCAGGTGAACAAGGACCAATGGCGCGCCTTTTTTGCCACCTTTTTCGGATGGGTGCTTGATGGGTTTGATTTTACGATCCTTACGTTTATCCTGATTGATATTCAAGATAGTTTCACTATTGATAAAGCACTCGCCGGTGCTTTAGGCACGGTTACGCTTGTATTCCGTCTTGCTGGAGGCATGGCAGCTGGGGTTGCGGCTGACCGATGGGGGAGGAAACTTCCCCTTATGATTTCAATTGTCTGGTTTTCGATATTCGCCTGTTTAAGTGGGTTCTCAACATCCTATGGGATGTTGTTCGCTTTAAGAGCGTTGTTTGGTATTGGCATGGGAGGAGAATGGGCTGCAGGCATGCCCCTTGCTCTTGAACACTGGCCTGCCCGATTGCGAGGTCTGGCATCCGGGATGCTTCAAAGTGGATGGTACTGGGGATATATATTGTCGGCCGGGGTATACCATTTTATCTACCCTATGTTTTCTAATATGCCAGATATGGGTTGGCGAATCATGTTTTGGATAGGCATTATTCCAGCCTTTTTCGCCCTTTGGATCAGAATGGGCGTAAAAGAAAGTCCGGTGTGGCTGGCGCGAAAGCAACGCATAGATCAAAATAGGGATCAACATGTCTCTGTTTGGCGAATTTTCCACCGGGATTTGCTCGGAACCACTATCCAGGCATCCCTCTTAATCGGCGCTTTTATGTTTTCATATTATTCTATAGCCTTCTGGTATCCTACGTTTTTAATAGAAACAGGCAGATCGCCGTTACCCCATATTATCACTCTGAATATTGGTGGCATTATCGGTATGATTTTATGGGGCAGGCTATCGGAAACTCGTCTTGGACGTCGGGGAGTTATATCCATAGCAGCAGGTTTAGGTGTGTTGGTTATTCCATTGTATTTATGGACGGAAGAACCCCTGTTGTTTTTATTTGGTGCCCTCCTCATGGGGATAAACGGGACCGGGATCTGGTCCATGGCTCCGGCCTATCTGACCGAACGATTTCCAACCTCAGTGCGAGGCGTTGGACCGGGATTTGCCTATCATATGGGGGCATTTATTGGTGCATGGACACCAACAATTTTAGGCAATTTTCAGGATAGCGGGATGACCATTGTAGAATCTATGACCACCTGTATCATTATATCTGGAGTCATGGTGGTGGTCATTGCTATATTAGGACCCGAAACACGCGGAAAAGAATTCATAGACTTAGACGAAATTACAAATGAACCTGGATTCCAAACAGCTCGGCCGGAATCCATCCAATGAAAAGGATATCAACAATGGCTCATAAAATCTTACTTTCAGGTTGTGGCGGTGCGGGAAGACACGTGGTCCAGGTGGCAACCAATAGTGGTCGTGCAAATGTTATCGGCCTCTTTGATCCATCCCATGATCAAATCAGCACGGCACAAGATTTATATCCCGAGGCCAAACAGGGAAATATACTCGAAGATCTTATCAAAGCGACTTCACCGAATATTGTCGTGGTAGCAGGCCCAGATCACCTGCATGCTGACCAGGCCATTTTAGCGATGGAAATGGGTTGTCATGTTCTGGTGGAAAAACCTATGGCTACAACCGTTTTCGATGCGAAACGTATGATCGAAGCAGCGGACCGCACGGGATTGGAAATCATGGCGGATCATACCGTGCGATATATGTACCCATGGCAGGAAATGTCGAATATTGCTCGATCGGGCGGCATTGGTGAGATATTCTTTATTCAAGGGGATTATATCCATGATATGTGGTCCCATTATTCACCAGAGGGTGTAAATCATACCCCGTGGCGAATAGATAAATCTCATCCTCAAAATATCCTTTTGGGTGGAGGGTGTCATCCAATTGATACGTTTATTGCCACCATTGATTCACCCGTTGTTGAGGTGTTTGCCTATGGCAGTAAAAAAAGTGCCCCCGATTTTCCGTCCGAAGATTGCTATATTCTAATGTTAAAGTTCGAAAATGGTATCTTAGGTAAAGTATTTGTCACCAGTGGGTGTTCGGGTGAAGGGATGGGTGAAGGCGCAGGCGGAGGTTTTCTGGCGGTATATGGTACGGAAGGCACGTTATGGAAAGGGCAAATGTATCGAAGAGGTCAGGACACCATCACCCTACCTAACCATTCAGAGGGTGCTTCTGTTGGTGGCCACGGTTGGGGGAAATCTGTACTCGATTTTCTTGACACCCTTGATGGAAAAATATCAAATCCCATTCCGGCACGGGTTGGTGCAAGAACGGTATCTATTTGTGAAGCGGCATTGAATGCAATAGAAACAGGTCAGCCCCAAGTTCCTGATTGGTTTTAAATTCATCTCAAATATTTTGGCCGGCCTTACGTTGTAAAAACACCATCAAAATCAACGGTATATTATGAAACCTGCATCGAGTGGTATCCATGTTGAGAAATTCCAAGGCCAACGACCTCATGAGGGAAAGGTCCTGGCTGCCGTTCAGGCCCATGCAGACGATATTCCTCTATTCTGCGCAGGAACAATAGCCAAGCTCATCGATGAAGGTTATACCGCCTATCTGATACAAACTACCAATGATGAGAAATGTGGCCCCACCACGAGTATAGGCGAAACGATTTTACAAAATGAAAGAGAAGTAGATGATCTGGCCAGGATTCTAGGGTTTAAAGGGGTTTATCATCTTGGTTATAGAAACCACAGATTGGATGAAGCGTCACCATTAGAATTACGGTCACGGTTGGTTCTTTTATTCAGAGCCTTGAAGGTAGATACGGTGTTTACATTTAACCCATGGGGACAGGGTGAAGAAAATCCAGATCATGTGGTCACCGCAAAAGCGGTAGAAGCCGCCCGTTGGATGGCTGGTATGGCTAAAGACTATCCGGAACACACCGCAGCAGGCCTAAAACCACATACCGTCAAGGAACAATATTACTGGGTGGTCCGATATATACAGCCATACAACCGAGTGGTTGACATTGGTCCAAATATCGAGAAGAAAATTGATGCCATGATTACCAATAAAGCCCAGGGACCTGCAGGATCTGCTGGATCACGCCTGAAAGCCCAGTTGACATCATCGGGAATTAGATTGCCAGAATTGGGCGATAATGATCAAACGGCAGATCGCGAATATGTCCGATTATTTGGATTAAAAGATTTTAAGGATCTGGCTCAAGGACACGGAATAGATTACGCAGAAGCATTTTATTATGTCCCGCCGGGTGGCACCTTTTTGGGAACTGTAGATCCTGACGTGGTCAGAAATTACATAGATAAATTTGGTCAAAAAACGTGATTGTTAAATATACAATTATCTTGTACTGAAATGATTATAACATCGGATTGAAATACGTCATACTCTTCATGGCCGCTTCTTTAACGCCTGATTTACGGTAGACCTTGACAGAGGCGTAGTACCCATAATCTATTTTTCTCAACGTATCAATCACCGCTTTAAAATCGATGTGACCTGTACCTGGTATTCCACCATTGCTTTCGCATAAGTGAACATGTCTCAGTTGATCTCCACAATCGTAAATGGGTTTAATCACGGAGGTTTCCTCGATATTCATATGAATGGTATCAACCATAGGTTTTATTGCTGGTGAATCAATATCACCAATTAATTTTTGTACCTCCCCGACTGAATGATTAAATCCGACTTGAAGATGATTTACTGGCTCCATGACTATATCAACACCTGCCATATCGGCCTCTTCCCCCACCTGTTTCAACGCCTCTATAATCCGCATATTTGCAATATCCTCATCGGGTTCGTCTGTCCTCAGACCCTGTAGTAAACCCACAACGAGGATAGACTGAAATCTCCTGGCAATATCAATGTAAGAAATTAGCCGGTTAATCGTTTGGTCCCTCACCTCCTGATTTGGAGAACTCAAACAGAGACCATCGCCATAGGCCGAGCCTGTTAGAAATGATGGTACGGATAAACCAAGGCAATTTATAGACTGTTCAATTTCATCAAGATGTGTGATGACTTCTGATGTTAAATTCAGTTCCACACTACCATATCCACAGGATTTTATGAAGGATAAAGTTTTTTCTATATCCTCGTCCCAAGATGAGGGTGGATCAATCAACATGAAACATAAATTAATCATAGGTCATGCCTCCTGATATACGTTCTATTTCCGTGAGGTTGACGCGTAACGTTAATCATAGAAGGTTGATTCAAAATCAGTCGTAACTCGTCAACCAAGTTAAGATGTTTATTTATAATAAAATCCCATAAGTAAGAACAGATTTTTTCTTACATTCAGTTTGCCTTCATTTGTATAACTGCTTGACGGTGTATTTTATTACGACTATGATAAATCAAAATGATTCATTTCATATTATAGACCTACTTGGGGTTAATTCCTGTTTTAATTGGTTGTTTACCTTTCAAGTTTGGGTACATGATATTGGCTTTTCTTAATTTGGTTTTTTAATTTGGTACATTCCCATCAATCAATCTTCTCAAACCTCTCAAATCTTATTAATTTATGAGTATTAAAATGTCTCAGACAGAACATTATTTTGATAATACCGTCAGTAGACGTCGGTTTATAAAACACCTTTCCATTTTATCAGCTGGAATTTGTATCACACAAATATCCGGGTGTGGTAAGGCTTTAGGCGTACCACAAATTGAATCGATACCTTCGGATGATCTTCGGATTGAGGCCAGGACGGTTAAATATCGCGGAGTTAATGAAATGACTGCTTATCTGGTTCGACCAAAGCAGTTGAGAAAATATCCCTCGATTCTTCTCATCCACGATTCGCAGGGACTTGATTCACATATCAAAGAAGTTGCACGGCGACTTGCACTCGCAGGCTTTATTGTCCTTGCTCCCGACGCATTGGCTCCGATGGGCGGCACGCCTCCTCATTTAAAGGAAGCGAGTGCCATGATGAAAAGATTGGGTAAAGACAAAGACACCCTGGTAGATGAACATAATAAAATTGATGTCGATAAGAATTTTGAATCTGCAATAGGTAAAATTAGAGGGTACGACTTTTCTAATGGCCGCGTCGGGCTGGTGGGGATAGGATGGGGAGGAACGCTTGCTATTCGGCTGGCTGTGAGGTCGTCTGATGTGCCTGCTACTGTATCGTTTTATGGTCAGATGAATCAATTTCGTGGGGGGGGAAATTTACAAACGGCATTTCTTTTCCATGTCCCGGAGGACGATAAACGGATCATTAATCAACTTTTCGATTTTGAAAACAAGTTAATAAAGGCGGACGTCCAATACACGATCCATCGGTACCCAGACACGAAAAGCGGATTTTTTACTGAGGTAAGGCCGAGATTATACCAGGAAGATCAAGCTATTGTGGCTTGGGAAAGAACCTTGGATTTTTTAAATGATAAACTTATCGATAAACGAAATGATTTTCCTTGATACAAATTAAGTGATGGTCTGAATGGAGTCGACGGATGGAAAATGAAATAATCCCTATTGCCGTTGTACAAGCCGCCCCAGTTTTATTTAATAAAGATGAGACCGTCGTAAAAACATGTAAACTGATTAGAGAGGCTTCTGCTAACGGTGCAGGCATTGTTCTTTTTCCTGAGGCATTTATCCCTGCTTACCCACGCGGACTTTCCTTCGGAACGGTGGTGGGCAGTCGGACGGAAGCAGGCAGACATACCTGGCAAAGATACTGGGAGCACGCAATTTCTGTGCCTGGTGTGGAAACCCAGATTATAGGAGAAGCTGCAAAAAAAGCTTCTGCCTATGTGGCGATTGGTGTCATTGAAAAAGATTCAACCTATAGCAAGGGTACACTATACTGCACCTTATTATACTTTGCCCCCGATGGCACCTTATTAGGAAAACACCGCAAGTTGAAACCAACAGCAGCTGAGCGCCTCATCTGGGGTGAAGGTGATGGAAGTACCATGCCAGTTTTTGATACGCCCTACGGTATGATCGGCGGGCTCATCTGCTGGGAAAACTACATGCCTCTTGCGCGGATGGCCATGTATGGCAAGGGTGTGGAAATATATTTAGCACCCACGGCAGATCAAAGAGAATCCTGGCAAGCCACTTTACAACATATAGGATTTGAAGGGCGTTGTTTTGTATTGGGATGTAACCAATATGTTCATAAATCCATGTACCCAGAAGATTTAATCGGTATTGAAGATCTCAGTGAGGCACCGGATATAATCTGTCGAGGGGGAAGTTCAATCATTTCGCCCCTTGGGCAGGTCATAGCCGGACCGCTCTATGATGAGGAAGGCATCTTATATGCTAACCTTGACCATACGGAGATTGCCCGGAGTAAAATGGATTTTGATGTGGTTGGACAATACAGCCGCCCTGATGTATTTCGTCTTATTGTCAATGAAGACCCTGCACCGCCCGTAGAATATTTAAACACCGATACAGACTAATCTGCATGCCATTTGAAAGTAAAACTGGGGAGGTTATGAGTAAATATAAATTCAGTTTTTATATGATATTGGTGTTATCGATCATGAGTTATGGCCGGGGTATTTCTGCCCAGGAATCTGAGGATGCAGAATGGCGTTCTGCCACGGAGTGGGATCAAGTGGACGAGATCGGTACGGCTGATATCCACAAATTTACGACAGATCCCAGTTATATAACGCCCATTGTAAGTTATATCCCCGAGCATGCAACTATTCCCTCTCCCAGGGATCTTCTGGGTCATATCGCGGGCGCGGATGGATATTTAACCCAAGTTGACCAGGAATACGCCTACTTTGACGCCCTTGCCAAAGCCTCCTCGAGCGTCACGATACAGGAATTAGGGTTATCAGAAGAAGGACGGCGGATGATCCTGGTGATTATCGCCAATGAAGAAACACTCGGCGACCTGGATAGATACAAAGGGTATACAGCAGCCCTCTCTGATCCACGTTTAACTGATGCGGCCGAAGCTCGGCGCATCGCCAAAGTAGCCAAACCGATAATGACCATCAATGCCGGGCTTCATTCTCCGGAAACCGGCCCACCTGAAATGGTCATGGAGTTGGCTTATCGGCTGGCTGTATCGGAACATCCAGATATAAAACAAATACGGGATAATGTCATAACCATGATCATTCCGGTGACCGAACCCGATGGCCGTGCGCGAACCATCGATTGGTACTATCGATATTTAGAGGCGTATGACAATCGCGATTTTATGCCGGAAAGGTCGCCCCCATACTGGGGTGTTCATGCCTACCATGATAACAACCGCGACGGTATTCAAATGACGTTGAAATTGTCCCAGTATTATGCCAATATGTTTCATGAGTGGCGACCACAATATGTCCTGGATTTACATGAATCCGTCCCTTTGATGTATGTGTCCATGGGGACGGGACCCTATAACGAAATGGTTGACCCGATTGCTGTGACGGAATGGCAGTGGATTGCCAACTGGGAAATTACTGAATTGAATAAGGCGGGCTTACCTGGCGTTTGGACCTGGGGATTTTATACAGGTTGGAATCCAGGTTATCTCATGTGGACCGCGATAAATCACAATTCCCTGGGTCGATTTTATGAGACTTTTGGAAACATGGCGCCTAAGAGAATGGAAAGAGATTTGAGCACCAGTAAATTTGCAGGAAAGCCTGTGACCTCAACACAATGGTATCGCGCCAATCCACCAGACAAAAAAGTAGATTGGTCCTTACGTAATAATACCAATTATATGCAGTCCGGTGTCCTGGCATCATTAAGTCTGGTCGCAAGAAATGGCGGTACCTTGTTAGAAAACTTCTGGAAAAAGGGATATAACAGTTGGCAAAAAGGGTTACATGAAGCCCCGTATGCCTGGATTATCCGTGCTGATCAAGATGGAAAGGACCGGGTGGCTTATCTTGTTAATCAATTGCAACGTCATAAAATAGAAGTGCATCGTGCCACGAAAGAGATTGAAGTTGAAGAGGGTATCTATAAAGAAGGGGATTTCGTCGTTCGACTCGATCAACCCTACGGAAATTTTGCCAGAAATTTATTACGAATCACAAAATTTCCTAAAGAGGCTGAACACCGGCCATATGACGATGTTTCCTGGACACTCGGTAAGGTGTATCGAGTCAACACTGAAGAAATTAAAGATAAAACGATTCTGGAGATAAATGATTTGACCCTCTTAAAAAGTCCGGTCGTCCTTGACGGGAAAATGCTGGGTAGAGGAAATAAGGGCTATCTAATTCGTCAAAATGGTGCCAATACATTGATTACTTTAAGATATGCTTTAAAAGATTTTAAAATTCTGGCTTCCGAACAGTCGTTTGATGAAGCTGATATAACTTTTCCACCCGGCAGTATGATTATTCCCCAACAGGACGGCTTAAAGGATCGGCTGGATAAGTTGACAAATGAAACAATGTTGGATGTTTACGCGGTAGATGATTTACCTGATATTCCCACCCATGAAATGGATTTGCCCCGTCTGGCCTTATATCATAATTGGGTAAGCACCCAACCCGACGGATGGGTAAGATTTACCTTAAACGAAGCAGATGTGGCTTATGATTATATCAATGATGATGACATAAAAGCAGGTAATTTAAATAGTCGATATGACATGATTATTATTGCTCATCAGGGTGGGCAAGGTAACTTGAAGGCCATGATCCACGGACGTGATCCCAAATTTGGAACCCGTCCCTATACGAAGACAGATGCCTTTGTCAGTCATGGTCTGATAGATTCAACACCGGATATTACTGGGGGTTTTGGATTCCAGGGCCTTGCGAACTTAGAATCCTTTTTAAATAATAATGGGACCCTATTACTCATGGGATCCGCTGGCACTTTAGCGACCGATTCAGGCCTCCTTCGAAATGTAGGAAAACTATCCGCAAGTGCCGTCAATACGCCTGGCTCAGCCGTACAAACCATGGTTGTTCGGCGGGACCATCCGATTACTTATGGGTTTGACGATATTCATCACGTTTTTCGTACCAACGGGCCAGTTTATACGGTGCCAAAGAAATTCGAGCATTGGATTGTTACCCAATACGGCGTGAGGCCATCAGAAAAAGATAAAGAAGAAAATGATTCTCTCGAGTTTGAAAAACCTGAACCCAAAAGAGATTTTCTCATCACAGGTTTTGTATCGGGGCAACCAGAATTGGAACGAAAAGGTGTGGTTCTCGATGTCCCCAGATATAAGGGGGGACGGGTTATTATTTATAGTTTTAATCCATTGCATAGACACCTCAACCACGGCGATCATAATTATGTATTTAATGCGATATTAAACTGGAATGACTTTCCTGAAATCACACCGGAAACAAATCCCGGTCTTGCTGTAGATTAATTGTAGGCTGGCGGATGAGAGCCAGGAAGGGTGTTGTAGAATAATTTATAGAAATCACCTCTTGATCTCTTAACTAAAAAAACCAGCATTCACCTTTCATTTTGAGAAATATTATGGAACCAAACTTAGGGTTATTATCTATTGTCCCTGCTGCAATGGCTATCATCCTGGCTTTTATCACTAGAAATGCCATTTATTCACTTGCCGTGGCCTGTTTAACCGGTGTGCTCATATCAGGTCAAGGGTTCATGGGTTTTCCGAATTTAATGGTGTCAGCCTTGGGGAATACGGGATTTTCCTGGATATTTTTACTCGAAATTTTCATTGGAATATTAATCGCTTTTTTTATTCGGTCCGGGGCTATTCAGGGTTTTACCCAATTTATGGCGAATAAACAATTATCAAGAAAGGGCATTCAACTCTGGACCTGGATTCTGGGCATGTTTGTTTTTTTCAGTGATTATTTCAGCCCGTTGTTTGTTGGGACCACCATGCGAAGCCTTTCAGATCGGGCACGCATCTCACGGGAAAAACTGGCGTATATCGCTGATTCTACCTCTGCTCCTGTGTCTGTGATCATGCCTATAACAGGTTGGGCAGTTTATATTGCAGGGCTAACTATCGGCATGGGCCCAATCATAAATGCCTCAGATGCCATGGTGGTTTTTACCCAATCAATACCTTACAATTTTTATGCGATTCTATCGGTTTTAATGGTTGGACTTATTGGCGCTGGTATAATACCGGATTTTGGACCCATGCGAACCGCAGAGCGGCGGGCTCAAGTTGAGGGTAAATTGCTCCGGGATGGTGCCGTCCCCTTAATTGGAAAGGAACTGACCGAAACACCTGTTTTTCCCGGCTTTAAAACAAACCTGTTTTTTAATTTTATTTTTCCTGTTTTTATTGTAATCGCTATCGCGATTGGGACGTATATATACTCCGGGTCAGCCAAAACCATGGAAGCTTTTCTCGCGGCGGTGGTGATCCTCGGTATTGTCATCAGAATCCAGGGCATTCCATTGGTGGATATTATGGATACCGCAATGATCGGAATAAAAGGGATCATGCCGGCGGTGATGATTCTCGCCTTTGCATATGCCATCAATCTACTCAGCAAAGACATGGGAACGGCCGTGTTTATTATAGACATTTCAAGAGGATATTTGACACCCGCTCTACTACCATTTTTAACCTATTTATTAGCCGCCATTATTGCATTTTCGACGGGCACCTCCTGGGGCACATTCGCGATTGTAATACCCATAGCCGTACCGATCGCCCTTAATTATTCGGGTGATGTCGTCTCGGGTCTGGTATGCGCAACGCTCGCCGCTGTCGCTGGCGGTGGGGTATTTGGCGATCATTGCTCGCCACTGTCTGATACCTCAATCCTGGCATCAACAGGTGCTGCTTCTGATCATATAGACCACGTAAAGACCCAAATCCCCTACGCGTTAATCGTTGCTGGAATCTCTGGGATACTTTATATCGCCATTGGTTTTACGATGACTCAATAAGGATTAATCATTCATATGGTCCCCTTTAACAAGATTGGTCCTGAATTGTGAAAAAAAATATCCTGTTGATGATTTATGCAGTCGCTCTCTTAATTGGTTGTAGTCAACCAGCGGACATAAAAAATGCGATTGATTTCAGTGATTCAAGGGTAGCTTTTTCATATCCGGGTAACTGGAAAGTGGTTGTCGATGAAGAAATCGATGGGGTGAGAAATCTTTATATCGAGAGCAATCAGAGTGCGATGACCTATATCTTAAACTATTCAGATGGTATCGAGTTAACCCTGGATGCTTTTCAGCAGGAATATATAGAAGTATTCAAGAATAAAATATCGACCGAAGGAGGCATGGTATCCGTTTCAAAATCTGTGCCTGTAGAAGCTAAAATCGAAGGCAAGACTCGCAGTGGAATAAAAAACAGATTGGTTGTTCAGATACATGAGACGGAGGACGTATTTCATCAGATCTATTATTTATATCCAAACAATAACGGAATCACTTGTATTATATTTCAGGTAGCAGATCATGATCTCACTGGAACCATTAAAGGATTTGAATTAATCTTGTCTACAATGCATAATAGTAATCAAACCGAATCCTTTTAAATTTTGGAAGACCTTGTTTGTCGATAGCCCAATATGGGAGATTATATTTCGCCCATCGGAGGTTATTCAAATCGGCAGAGTTTTTTTGATGTGATAAGGAAAAAATGTAGATTTTTTATTATAAAATTTTAAATAGATCTCGCTCGATCAAGTAAGTATTTTTACCATTATTCTAATGGAGGCGATAATGAGTAGTGATGTATCAGGAGAAGATTTCAAACAGCAGATGAAAGATGGAAACCCGAAAATGGGGCTCTTTTTAAATTCACACAGCCCAACGGTAGCCGGCCAGTTGTCATATACGGGATATGATTGGTTGCTTGTAGATACCCAGCATGGTCCCATGGGCAACGAGAATCTGTCCGCTATGCTCGCTGCCATCAGCAACGGCAATGCAAAGTCGATGGTTCGTGTCGGAGGGTATAGTGATAGAGCAGGGATACAGCAAGCTCTGGATTTGGGGGCTGACGGTATTCTTATACCTTATATCAATACCGCTGAAGAGGCAAGGGAAGGCGTGAGTTGTTGTCTTTATCCGACAGCTGGCACAAGATCTGTGTATTTTCCCCAACGCAGTATGAATGAAGCTGGTCTGCTCGGCTATGCGGGTAAATCTAATAATAATGTGATCGTCGCCCTCCAGGTGGAAACGCATGATTGTATCAAGAACATCGATGAAATTGCGGCAATCGAAGGTGTAGACCTCCTTTTTCTTGGTCAAAATGACTTATGTATGTCTATGGGCCTTTTCGAACAATATGAGTTTCCACTCATGTACACGTCACCCGAACTTAAAGATGCTACCGACCGGTTAATCAATGCGGCCAAAAACAATTCGATTATACTAGGACTCTTTCTTTTTGGGACCGATCGTGTGGGTGAATTTTTAAATTTAGGGTTCACATTTATAAGTGTTGGTAATGATCTCCATCATGTCTTAACACAATCTGGCGCTTATATTGAGGATATGGAGAAGATAGCGAAAGAAAATGGCAAGACGTGGAGCGGTCAACCCACTGCACTGTTATAAGCCATATAAATAAATCTTTCCTATCTGAAATGCCCAGTTTACGAGTACACCCATCCCATGGACTCTGTACTCGTAAACTGGTTCCTTTTTAAGCTACTTAGTGACTCCATAATGTTTTAATATTTTAGCCGCTCCCAGTCTTTTGGCACTGAGCGCGACGGTTAAGGGTGTTTTTCCGTGTGTATCGCGTTCATTAACATCTGCTCCATGTTCAATCAACAACTGTATAATATGGTCACTTCGGCCGAAAAATGCTGCCAGATGCAATGCCGTCCATCCTTCTAACTCACTTTTTAAATTCAGATCAGCGTGATTTGCCAATAAAAACTTAATTTGTGAAAGAGACGTTCCCGAACGCAATTTGCCATGTAAGGGAGTATCTCCCATTTCGTCCCGTTGGTTAATATCTGATCCCGTTTCAAGTAATTGTTTCAACCAGACCGCGTCCTTATGATCGATGGCAATTTTCAAGCCTGTAATTGAATCACCGCCATATCTTACCAAAGTTTTTCCGACAGATATATTTCCAGAATAATGAGCCCAGGTGATTGGGTAAAAGTCTCGGTTGATTTTGGCTATCGCATTTGGATCGGCACCTTGTTTGACAAGTAGGTCCACAATAGCGACAAGTTGAGCAGCCATACCCGTATTTCCCACACCCAGGCTCGATGCGGCACAATAGTGAAGTGGTTGCATATTATTATATTCATCTATCTGATGTACTTTATCAGGTTCATCTTCTATTAATTTCCGAACCTGATCGATTTTACCTGTCACGCAGGCACTGAAGATGTCAAGATCACCAACGTAGGGTAAAATCAGGTCAATCATATCTTGCTGGCCTGTTATGGCTGCGGTCGCCAATGGTGTGGCGAGATACCAGATTGCTCTCGTACCCACATCAACATCTGCATCCAAAATAGTTTGGACGACTTCAAGGTGGCCCCGGGACTTGATGATACCTGCCCGACGGCTGATGGCACAATGCAAAGGTCGAAAAATCTCATGGCTCTTGCTACTGATATTTACATCCGCTCCATTTTCTAGTAGGGTATGGATAACTGCTGCCTGGCCCATACGGGCTGCTTCCAACATGGGTTGAGGTTCATGAATAAATGCTGGATTTTTCTTTAATGCCGCCTTGATCCGTTTGTGTTGCCCTTTTCCTGCAAATGTGGTAAAATCTCTTAATTCTCTTGAAACACGCATAATAAAATCCCATCGCTATTCATAGATGATCTATCTTAAACTTTCAGTAAATTCCGGGGCATGGAAGGTGGAAAATATTAACTCAGGAATATTGTTACTAGTATTCACAATGTCGTTTTGAAAAGAGGAAAAAATCGATGCCATCATCATTAACTCAGGTAGACGATTCTATTGATCGGGGTAAATTCGCATTTCCAGGGTGAATTTGACCTCTAATATCACAGATTGGGCCATTTAATTCAGGTCTTCGATGATGTTTTCCATAGATACCAGTGGATCGATACTTTGTCAACTCATCCAAATCAACTGAATATATAAAAACATCTTCTTCCTCACCGAGTTCTTCTTTAATCGTGCCCTCAAAATCTATCGCCATGCTGTGACCGTTTTGTGCATGGGTTGGATGATTCACCATAAAGAGAAAAGATTCATTTTCAAATGCACGTGTTCGAAGGAGGCATCTGTGGATGTCATCTGTTGGGCATCCACAGGCTAACGGATTAAATATGACATCAGCGCCTTGCAACATGAGTAGACGAGCGCTTTCAGGTAACTCTCGGTCATAGCAGATCATGATCCCACCGGTCATTTGCCCTGTTGGCGTATTAAATTCCCAGACCGGTAACTCAGACCCATTTCTCCATCCTCCACCTGCCTCAAATCTGTTGATGTGAACCTTTCGCATTACGCCCATTATATTTCCTTTAGGGTCCAATACACACATTGCATTGTAAACTTCACCGCCTCTAATTTCGGAGAGACCAAATAAAATATAGATTTTCAATTCACTTGCCAGGTCTGCCAGCATAATACTCGTGGGGCCAGGATCGTTTCCGCCATTTTTCTATCTTCCAATCCCCCGAAAAATCCCGATAAAATGACCTCCGGCGTCATAACAACTTGAGCACCAGCTTTCGCCGTCCGCCGGAAGAGTCGGTCACCAGTGTCATAATTATGACACTGGTGATTGGGGTGTCCCGTCATCTGGATCCCGCCCAAAACAATGTGACCTGTCCCCATATTTACCTCGTAAGATGATAGTAATCCTACGGCATTGAAGGCTTCTCTTTGATTGACATCCTGATGTATAATCTCGGCGTTTCCCGAATGACCACATTTTAGAAATTGTCCATGTTATTTTTTTTCATGGGCTATAAAAATTCGATAGATATTTACTGACCGCTAAAGTGTCCAGGGACATGGTATATTGGTAGATTCCTGCTTTATCTGTACAGTCTCTCCCCCCGAAACATGAAAGATGCGTACACCTCTGGAAAGATCCACAACACTGCCTACAATGTTAAACCCGTCTGAGATGCCGAACTTATCCTTATATCGAATTAGCGTACCGTCGTATCGCCATATAGACGAACCCTCTGCAAGATCAGATGGATCTATGGAATAAAGGTTTACCTTCATTTTACCAATCGGACCAGGACCATCTCCAAAACGGTGGGGGGCGGCGACTTCATACCGTTGCGATAATGGATTATATTGTATATCGGGTGTATCCACTAATTCGACCCGGCCAATATTACTGAGTGAAAAATCAAATGGAAACCACCCATTATCTGAAAAACCCTGGCCAAATTTGGTATTTTTAAAGCCATTCCGTAAAAAGAAGGAAATTTCATCCTGATGCTGTAATGAGGTGACTCCACTTGGTCTCTATCCCTCGGGTAATATCTGGGCTTTATAGTTCCAGAATTTACCCATATCCTTTGAGTATAGGCCCACAAGGGGCGTCCCATATGCGCCTTTATCTTTTCGTTCATTGGCGTCCTGTGAGAAGCCTGATGTGGTCCATAATATCAGCCCATGGGTGTTGTCGAAAGTTATTCGTATGCCAGGCGCCCAAAGTGGTTCAGGCTTCCTTAAAAAAATAGGTTGGGCGGAAATAAGTGTCCAACTTTTTCCTTTATCAAATGATCGATAAATCCCGTCTTTTATTGCAAGATAAACAATACCTTCATGGACGCCTAACCCGCCACCAACCCCTTTAAATGGCGACTTGTCCCCTCTGCCTGAGGTAAGGACATCGATAGGTTTACTCCAGGATAATCCACCATCTGATGAGGTGGTCACCATTCGAATACCACTGTCCTGATTAGTTTTCTCCAGATCAGGTCCCCAATGACAAGGGGTTCGTTGGTACGACACTACCATCGTATCGTCTACCATGGTTGAAATGGGCCACATGAATAATAGTTGTCTTTCTCGTTCAATTTAGGCGTGGGGAGGATGACTGGTAGGACATCGAGTAAATCCGTGTTTTTGAATTTTTGATATTCCGTTTCTGACAGTTGAGAATGGTTCCTTGCCAGCTGGTTATTGCTTGAACCAATCTTGCTCCTTTATCATATTTAGGTACTCTCTTCAAGTCGGTTGTATGTAGTGCCTAAGAACGTAATTTTCCCGGTTTTAGACAGATAATCATTTCGACTAAATGTTGGGTAGATATTATTCGATACCCTTCGGACGTATGCTTGTAAATAATATATTGACCTCATCCTGGTCCTCATATAGGTTTGCTTCATACCACTTACAAACGATCTATAATTACATCTGGAATGGCGGACCATGAGAAAATGGATGATGAACATTCATCTATATGCCGGGTTGCTCTGTTCGAGTTATCTCGTCATCTACGGCTTGAGCTCGCTTCATTTCAATCATAAATTTGATTGGCCTTCGATTGGTAAAATGTCCACGACCCGGACAAGAACCGTCGATTTGCCTGAAATCCGGGACAACGAAGAGCTTGCGAATTTAATACGACGAGAGCTTGGTCTTTTTGGTTGGCCGTTGAAATGGACTTTTTCTCGCGATGGCCAGGGTGATTTTAGCTACGTATTGGCCAGGCCAGGGAAAAACTACAAGATCCGTTATACTCGGCAAACGGATTTGGTGAGCGTAGGCTCATCGAGTCGGGGCTTTTGGCCTATTATGGGCGGCATGCATGGTTTAAGTGGGCAGATACCAAATGCACCAATATACGGGTGGCGTGATGCTATACCTCATGCACGCTCCCTGATATCTAACAGATATTTACGTATTAAAAAGATGTCCGTAATTTCATAGGACATGACAAAAAGTTGTTTTCTGCTTTGTTATCCCACATAGCCCCGGGGGCTTTCCCACTAAAAGCTTGCGGGGATGACAACCTATAAAATATTGATCGTGCACTCATATTTATTAAACGGAAGATTGCTCATCGATCGGACCAGACGGCCAGGATGTTTCCGGTTGGATCGGAAACATGAAAGCGTTGTCCACCAGGAAACTCAAAAGTTTCTTGGATAATTTCTCCACCTTTTCCTTCGATCTTTTTTCAATCATCTCGAGGTTTATAGCATACAGCACAATTAGTGGACCTCCGGTTATCACCTCTTTCGCCACTGAAAACCCTCCCCCCATTTTACCGTCTGTGAAGCTGGTATATTCAGGACCAAAATCGATAAATTCTCAACCGAAAAATTCAGAATAAAATCCCTTGGTGTCTTCTTTGTTGACGGTTTGAAATTCTACATAATCTATCCTTCGATCCTGATTATCTGAATTCATAACATCTACAAACCTCATTTAAAGTGTTTATACAAAGGGGTCAAATTGATCAACCAAGGATTTAAATCCAAATCCAATAGAGTCCTATGAATATTGCAGAAAAAGCACAGGTAAAGGTAAATCCTTTATACAGATATCGAGCATTTTCAGAAAAGTGATTTGATAACTTACCGATCAGCGTGGAGAAAAGGATCATTCCTAAGATAGTACCCAGGCCAAATCCTGTAAGATAAGCCGCAGCAAGAATATTCGAGGGCAGTGCAAGTGCAGGAATGATACCGAGAATATGTGAACTACCAGCGAGACCATGTAAAGTGCCTACCGCAAGTGCAGCATGAGTATGCTTATGTATGCTCGGGGTCGTATGAACATGAATGTGATCGTGATCTGTTCCATTGTGCGAATGTTGATGGGTATGTATTTGTTCCTTACCCGATTTTCGAAGGGCCCAGATCCCTATGGCAACCAAGACCAGACCTACCACCCGCTCACTGTAGGTGGAGACCAGGTCGATTGGAATGATTTCTCTGAAGATCAGGACAAGCGCGCCGATAAGTAACACACCAGATGTATGACCAATGCCCCATCTCAATCCGGTCAACCATGACTTATTATTTTGACGATTCTTGGTCGCGAGAGGGGCGAGTGCAGCCAGGTGATCAGGCCCAATGAGTACATGGATAAATCCTGCAAAAAATCCTGCAAGCAGAGTAATCAAATGGGAAGCTCTCTATTTGTTAAAATGGACGGATTAATTAGAAATAAGAAGTATATGATGTGCGCCCGGTTTGGTACGTCAATTACGACATACAAATATAGGTTTAATGAATTGGTATTGAAAGGAATAATCATTTTTTACAATAATACGCACAAATAAACGTGCTTTAGTTTGACTTCCGTTTTCGATCCCTCTATTTTTCTCATGCCGAGTAAGATTCCCCAGATATTTAATAAAGGCTTTTCATAATTCAAGGAGAATGTCCATGCAGTTTATTATGTTTACTAAGCATCTTGAAGGACGTAGTATCCATGAAATCGTAGAAGCGGTGAAATGGGTTGGCGTTACGGGGGCGGATTTATGTGTCCGTTCAGGTTATCCTGTGAACCCGGACAATATTGAACAGGCCTTACCCGAAGCCGCACAAATTTTTGCGGATGAAGGGTTGAATATCCCATTGGTGACAGCGCCTGGGGATTTTAATCACACGGGCACAGATTATGCAGACCGATATTATTCGGCCTGTGGTGAAGCAGGGGTTAGACATATAAAGATTGGCTATTGGGGTTGGTCGCCTGATCTTCATTATTGGACAGAAGTAGATAGAGTAAGGAAAGTCATTGACGGATTCCAGGTCCTTTCTGAAAAAACAGGTGTTAAAACAGTCATTCACAACCATTCCGGCCATTCGATGGGTTTAAATTCTTCATCCGTCATGAATTTGGTAAAAGGATACGACCCCGCTCATATCGGCGTATTTTCTGACGTGGGCCACTTGTCCATGTGTGGTGAACCCATTGACATGGCCCTTGATATCGTCCGTGATTATCTGGCTGTTATGTCTTTCAAAGACCTTGTACGGGAGCCCAATCGAAAAGAAGGCAAAAAAACATGGGGGATGGATGTGGTGCGGTTGGGGACGGGTTTCGGAGATTGGGAAACCGTGGTGCGGACATTGAAAAAAATGAACTTCGAAGGCCCGATCAGCATGCACAGTGAGTATGGTGGGGAACCGGTAGACACGGTGATTGACCTGGCCAGATCGGACATGAGATATATAAAACGCCTTATGGATGCTATCTAACTATTCGATCAATGAGGCCTGCACATGTTGATGGGTAACCCTAAATACCATCCACAAAAAGTGACATAGTTGACGATGGAATTATGCCAGATTGTACGGCCCTGGCGTATAGATCGTGTAATGCGGATTCACCATCTGTTCTGTAATCGATGGTATATTCGTTTACATATAAATCAATATGTTGTTGCATGACGTTGTCATCCATCTCCTGCGCATGTTTTTGTATATATCCTTTCACTTCCTGTGGATGGGCGTAGGCATAGTCGATGCTTGCACGTAGTGCTTCGTCCATATGTACAATTACGTCCTTACCCAGATTTCTTTTTATAAGAATGCCACCAAGGGGAATGGGATGTCCTGTACTTTCCTCCCACCATTCACCCAGATCCAAAACCTTCTTTAAACCATAATCAGAATAGGTAAACCTGCTCTCATGAATGATCACGCCTGCATCCACCTTCCCGTCCCTACAAGCCGCTAAAATCATGTTAAATGGCATAATTTCCAGATCTCTTAGTCCAGGTTCGAACAACCGCAGTAATAAGGCCGCCGTGGTAAGTTCACCAGGGATGGCAATTTTTTTACCCTGAAGGTCACCAGGAGAGAGTGCATCTTTTGAAATAACCAAGGGACCACAACCTCTCCCCAACGCACCGCCCGAATGTAACAAACAATATTGATCGCGTAAATAGGCGAAGGCGTGAAATGAGATCTTGGTCATATCTAATTTGCCATCTCTTGCCATATTATTTAATGTTTCAATATCTTCGAGCATTTCTTCAACTGGCGGCGCATCTGGAATTTTACCATGGACCAGCCCATAAAAGATAAAGGTATCATTAGGACATGGGGAATAACCAAGAGAAATGCTTTGCATTATACCCTCAAAGGGAATGGGATCAATTATCGAAATGTGAGAGGACGTATTCAACCGCGGATTGTGCCCGTGAAATAGCCATAGGAATATCCCATTTAGATAGATCGCGATTAATGACCAGGTTACTGATACATCGAATTTCCAAAAACGCGATGTCTTTTAGGCAACAGATATGAGCAGCTGCGGCCCCTTCCATGTTTTCACAGATGCCATTAAATCGAGTCGAGATCTCATCTCCTAGCACCTGGACCCCGCTACATTGCTGTACCGTAACAAATGGTCCTATAGCCACACGGATCTGATTCTGGTCAATATATAAATTTATTAAGCCATCTGACACCTTATTCACAAAATCTCTATCAAGCTGCAAACTATTGAATATTGAGCAGGAACCGTCATGTGATTTCTTAATCAAAGGTATCCCGATTAAGTTCATCCCATGCCACCCATCAACCGTTTGTACACCCATATCACCGTAATTTTCATTCTCCGCTAGGGCGATATCACCCACTTTTAATCCCGATGAGACATAGGCCCCACCTATACCCACCTGGATGACACAACGTGGTGTGTGGCGTTCTAAAGCAATTGTCACCGCATGTGCAGTATTTACGGTGCCGATCCCTGAAACGATGAGTAAAATCGCATACCCACGGTACCTCCCATACGTCCAGGGTTTGTATCCCACCTCTACTGTTTTCTCTATTTGTAAATGGGATCGTATTTCTTGTTGTTCTTGCTCGGTGGCAGTTACTACAATAAAGTCTATATCATCCATTTGTAATTCTGATTCCGATTAATTGACTATCGCGATTCGATGGTTGTTTTCCGGAAGCCTGCTAAGCCTTCTTCTATAAAATAACCCGCGCCACCTGATAATAACTCGATTTCTTCGATTTCGAAAAAGAATATTGCATCAATCCATATGGATATCTGCTGCCCCGAGCAAACGATGCGTAATTCATGCTCTTCATCCGGGCTCCAGACCATAGGGACTTCATGGAGGATTGTCATGCCATTATATTGCCGAATCAACTGAATGGTTCCCTTGGTTTTTAAGAGGCCGACATAGCGTCTTAAACCTTGGTACCTCACGATGAGCCCTGCCCGGTGAGCAAGGTGTATATTTATCTTGGCTGACCACACATAATCCGTCCAGTCCCGATTTCCTGTAACCATCACACCTGCGCCTTGATCCCTTCCTATCCTGACCATCGGATGAAGGTCGGCTGGAAACCCGCCAATAAGGATTCGATCCACATCGTTCAGCCAACCGATGGGTTCATTACAAGGTCCTAAATGTGGTACATCCGGGAAAGTACCATGAGGTGAACCTTCATAATCGACAGAGGCTATTTGAATCTTTCCGTTTCCCTCTTTCAAACAATCGATCATAATTCCCAGATCTTTCACCGGCCAGGCCTCTGCTGGTACCTGCATTTGAGCCGTGAAATATTGGCCAGGTTTTAGGGCGGTCGGAGATCCAGTAAATAAAGCGAGATTTGATAAATAAGATCTCATAAATATACGGATAGCAGGCTGCCCGGTACCCGCATCATGAAAAAATCCGTGCACCACTACCCTCATACCTGAAAATAGACGTGGTACCGCTTGTATTTGTTTAGCCTCGCCATATACGGATCCTTTCCCGGAGGGTAATATTGGGGTACTTATCCGAACGGTATCATCTTTTTTCAGGTTTAAAATGTTTATCGTAAGTGCTCTTGAGGTGTTTGATTGGTCATAGACCTCGTTTCCTACGGTAATATTGACCTCTGGACCCTTACACTCATGTTCGATCTGATAGCCATGTAAAGCCCCGGGCATATTAAAATGGTGTATGTGACCATCATGATTTATGGAAGATCCTTCCCAGCTCATTATTTTCTTTCCAATCTGTGATAATTTCATGGCTTGGGTAAGCACGTCAGTCACACTATATGTTCCCTCAGCCGTAGGAAGGATCAAACGATCTGCAAAGGGTGCCTGGAAATCATACTTTTCATTAATACGATCCAATCCTACTATCAAGCCCATCACCGTGCCTACATTCGCGGCATTGCAGTCGGTATCATACCCGGCGGTATTAATTATTTTCTGAGCTTCGTAAAAGTCATTTGGGGCATTACACCAGGCCATGACCATGAGTGCATGGTTGGGTACGACGTGACAAGACCCACCAAAACATGCGTATCCATAGGTGGATTCAATGCGCAAGTACGTTGCTTGCCAGTCCGTATCCTCCTTACACCACTGACGAACATCCCGATGAACCCGGGCGATCATTGAATCATTTGGTATATAACTGATGCCTATGTCGAGTAATTTAGACATATCTTTTTCGACGAACGCACTGCTGACCATGGCAGCTACCACACAGGCCGCATGGATAGCCTCTCCATCATGAGAAACGGCACTGGCTTTTTTAGCTAACTGGACGGCAAGATCTGGATCACCAGGTGTTACAAGACCAAAACCATCGATAAAGATCTGAGCACCAATCTGTTCTGCAACAGGTAGGCCATTCTGTTTCCAGGAGCCACTCTCTGGCGCTTGAATGCCTTTTTTCAAATTAAGATAGGCGGAATGTTCTGTTGACATTCCATTCCCACCCCACCACAGGATCGTCCGATTTTCCATGATATAGTTGAGCCAATTTTCACCATACAGGTGGTCGGGCGTAGAGGTATAGAATCCGCTATCTTCCAGGATGCGGATAAAGGTCAATGTCCCGGAAATATCATCGTCTGCAACCACCAGAGGAAGGTCCAAATCTTCATGGACATATTTGTCAACACATCCCCATTTATCCACAATTTTGTCTTTATGCCATTGTTCGAAAGGTCGACCAAGATATACACCGATAACTTTACCTAGTAACCCGGCATACACCTGTTTCTCATAAGTAGACTGATCAAACATATGGGCTCCATATCAAGAATAAACGATCTATATGAATTGTCACGTTTCGGATTAACAATCTTTCATTCTATAAACATTTTTTTTGGACAGCAGTTGGAGAATTCAATATTTTTTAAAAAAGTAAAAACCCCACTATTTTCTATTCAAGATTTAGAAAAGATCAATTCTGATCTTTATATGATTTAATATTCCTTATAGCACCGTAGGGAACACCTGTTATATCAACCATTTCCTTAGCACGATTTAAGGTTTCAGCCACTTCAAGTTTTAAGTCATTGGGATAATAAACATCGCCTTCGCGAATGGTCAGAAATGGCTCAATTAATTTTTTACCTTGTTCTTGTCGGCCATGAGAATCCGTAAAGGTGAAGTTGCCTTCGAGAAGATCAAACACGGCAACGTCAGCCACACTTCCGGGGTTTAAGGTCCCCAATGAACTTTTCAGGCCGAGGGCTTTTGCTGGATTGAGCGTTGTTTGGGTTACCACATCGTTAAAAGCAAGGCCCATATTGAATAATTTAGACGCTGTTTCGGGTAAACTATAGACCGGATCAAAAATGCTATAGACATGGAGATCTGTACTGATGACATCAGAATAAAATCCCTGTTCAAACGCCTTAAATGCGATACCATAATGAAAACTACCTGCGCCATGCCCTAAGTCAAAGATTATTCCTCGATCTCTGGCAGCATGCACTTCTTGTAAAATTTGGTCATTATCATCGAGGATATTATCTCCTTTGCCCTGGTAGCAATGGGTTACGATATCACCTGGGCGTAGCCGTTCAAGAATGCTCGACAAGGCGACCCCTTTGTCCATATGAACCATAACCCGTTTGTCCACCAATTCGGCGGCTTGAATGGCTAAGTTGAGTGGTTCAATACCATTATTTCCTACTTGAGCCGCACCCTGGCGGACCTTCACCCCCATACAAATATCCGGCCACATAGCGATCACTTTTGCGGTATGTTCGGGATCGGCATTCTTGATATCTTCCATTTCCCCTCTCATGGAATTCAATAGTCCGATACTACTGATATGAACGAAGGTTAATACACGTGTTCTGGATGGTTCAACGATGTATTCGAGAAAGCCACGTAGATTGGTCCAACCGGGACTACCTGCATCCACGATCGTCGTGACACCCGTCGCAAGACACAAGGCATCTGCTTTTATACCAAACGTCGTCGCCCCGGCATATACATGGGCATGCAAGTCTATCCAACCTGGTGTGAGATGTTTTCCTGATACATCAATGATCTGATCCGCCTCGTCTGGGATCGAGTGACTAATTTTCGATATCTTCCGGTCCGTGATACCCACATCGAATTTGCCATTTAAATTTTGCGATGGATCGACAACAGTGGCACCTTTAAGGAGTAAATCATAAGGCATTGTAAATCTCCAAATTTTTTAGGCTGGATTATTCGTAGCAGTTTGACAGACTGTTAGTATACTTATAATATAAAAAGACACCAAATTTGTTTCAACAATGCATTTAATTCCCTCAAGGATGTTGAGATGAAAATTAAGGACATTTCCATATTTCCTGTCGGTCAATTTGTCTATGTTAAAATCATAAGTGATGAAGGGATATACGGTCTTGGGGAGGCTTCACTGAGTGGCCGTAACCTTGCTGTGGTTGAAGCGGTAAAACATATAAAACCCTTTCTAATAGGCGAAGATGCAACCCGCATCGAATATCTTTGGCAGGAAATCTTCAGGGGAACTTTCTGGCGGGGTGGACCTGTATTACAATCCGCCTTGGCCGGCATTGACATCGCTCTTTGGGATCTTAATGGGAAAGCACTGGGAGTTCCGGTTTACCGTCTTCTCGGAGGCGCTGCTCGGGATAGGGTGCTTGTATATCGACATTCTGGTGGAAAAACACCTGGACAACTGGTTGAGACATCACAAGGCTTGCTTGAAAATGGCTGGCGTGTTTTACGGATCTCTCCTATCGATTTTCTTGAGTATGGATTCAATCCGAAATTAGCCATTAGAAATGGTATGGCTCATTTTTCAGCGCTTCGAAAGGCGATTGGTGATGAGGTGGAAATTATCTTTGAAGCCCATACACGGCTCACGCCAATTCGAGCTATAGAACTCTGTAACGCGATTGAAGAATTCCATCCATTTTTTGTTGAGGATCCGATCCGTTCGGAAAATCCCGGGTCATTTGCCACGTTGCGGGCACATACCCATGTTCCACTAACCACAGGCGAACAGTTAACCAACAAATGGGCCTATCCTGAATTAATAGAACAGGAATTAATTGATTATTTGCAGGTAGATATTTGTCACACGGGGGCGATTACAGAAGGAAAGAAACTGGCCACCATGGCGGAAGTTCACTATCAGGAACTTGCTATGCACTATACAGCAAGTCCCGTCAGCACAGCGGCGATGTTGCATTTAAATATGTCTATGCCGAATTGTGCTGTACAGGAACACAATCCGCCGAGAGGGTATATTGAAGACGTGATTCAATATGACTGGCGGGTGGAGGATGGGTACCTCATTCCATCAGATTTCCCCGGTTTGGGCATAGATATCGATGAACAGGCCGCAGCAGCATATGGCCACAAACCTGAAGCACCACCACATTGGCGGCGTGAAGACGGTTCTGTTCAGGATTGGTAGAGGAGGATATGTGCAACATTCGATATTAGAAGGAAAGGCAGAGGATTTGTCTAAATTAGGCTTCTGCATACTTGAGTTCGTTCATGATCAAGATGCCATCACCCATCAGGAAGAATTATTATATTCTGAATGGGTACGACGTGGAAAACCTGAATTATCAGGTTTTGGGTTGGGTATACATCCCCTTTTGCAATTTGTCCCGGATATAATCCAGTATTTTGATTGTCCGGAGGTGAATACCGTTCTTGAACTGGCCTTCGGCTCCCCCGCCAGGTTGTGTCACACCGGCGCGAGAATTGCCAATGAGGATTCGGCTGAAAATATAGGTTGGCATCACCATTATGGTTGGGATACAGATCAGTTGCCCCTCCGAGAAAAAATTGAACGGGTGGTTGTGAATTTTTACGTAAAAGGGGTCTCCCCATCGAATGGCTCATTATGGACTATACCGAGGTGGGTTGGAGACCATCTCGATCCGCTCATAGGTGAAAAGGATAAAGCCCGGCCAGGTCAAACAGAGGTTTCAGTCCCACCAGGGAGTGCTGTGATATTGGATACCGCGGTTTATCATACAGCAACGCGTGGGAATGAGCCCGGCATGCGTTATCATTGGGGCGGTCACTATCAGGGATGGGCGAATAAGCGCCCTCATGGTGAGGATATGGATATGAGTGAAGTTCAGCAGCAAGATGAAATACTGAATAAATACCCTGGTCTACGGCGGTTGGTAATTGCGAATGACCCGTAAATATAAAAAGACCATTGCCTATCAGCCTATTTTATAATCGACGGACAGTGAGGGGGCAGGTTATGTTTCATCTCGGTTTAACTGAAGATCAAAAAAAGAGGTATTCTGAAGATGGATACTTGTCGATAGAAAACCTCTTTGATCCGAAAAAACTCGATCCACTAATCAAAGAATTGAATGAGATTGTCGATCATTGGGTTAATACCTATTATAATCAAAAACGGATTACAGATATATTTGAAGAACTGCCCTTTGAAGCACGATTTTATTCCATTTATACTGCAATGAAGGGGACCTGTAAAGAGCTATCGCAATCTGTGCTGGGGAAGCGTAAAACAGCCGGCATGTTTCACGTCATGACCTTACCAGAAATATTGGATACGGTTGAATCACTTATCGGATCAGAAATACTTGTCCATCCGCAATTTAATTCCAGAGTTAAATTTCCTGACCAAACCTCGATTGTAAATTGGCACCAGGATGCTGGTTTCCTGGATCCCAAGGTCATGGATACATTTATGGTTAATTTCTGGGTTCCATTGGTAGACTCCAATGAGCAAAACGGTTGCCTGGAAGTTATTAAAGGGAGTCATCGAAGTGAACTTCTGCCGTTCACCGATTCGCCTGAAAATATTGATCAAGACGTTATGCCCGGTGGAGAAAGAGTGAGTTGTCCTATTCACAAGGGTGGGGCGTTACTGATTCACCACACAACTGTCCATCGTTCAAAACCAAACTTTTCAGATCATATCAGATGGAGTTTGGATATCAGGTATAGTGACTGGAGGCAACCAACGGGTCGAGCAGATGTACCAGGGTACATCGCCAGAAGCACCGGCAATCCTGAAAAAATAGCAACCTCTCATCTTGACTGGCTTGCTCTGTTTGACTCAGCCGAGGTATAAACCTAAAGCGTGACTTGTAACCTCCCGATGATAAATCCACGTAGAATGTAGGATTATCTTGAATCGGGAGTCAAACATGTCGCCATTACTGTATATGTTTTCTGCGTATAACAGAGTCTGCTTCGAAGTATCGCGTAAAATCAATTGGTCCCGTGAGGGGTATTGCGAAATCCCTGCAGAAAGAATGAATGAAATCTCTGCTGATCAATTGAACCGAATTAAATTTTTACAGAATACATATCAACTTGCATTTGAAAAAAGGTATAATCAGACGGTTTCCCGAAGTAATTATGGTTACCTTGATATGCTTGACAAGGTGGCGAGAAAATTTGATTGGTAACCGGAAAGGGGAAAATTCATCCTCGATGTCGGATCGAAAAATTTTTCTTATGCCTCAGTGCTAAACCATTTCTTTAAACCAGAAAAACTTGAAGGTATTGAAATTGAAGGTCATTGTATTTATCAAAATTTATACAGCAGATTTGATTATGCTCAGGCGTATATAAGCGATTTTGATAATACATCCTAGAAGGTTATGGATTTCTGTGATTACCTGGATGAAGTGGATGGGATTACCTGTTTTTATCCCTTTGTGAAACCAGAGGCGCTGATTTATTGGCGACTCCCTTTATGTATGTTTAAACCTGAATATTTTTTTTGCATATAAGCCGAATTCTAAAACAGAATGGCTTTTTATTAATGGTCAACCATGACTACGAAGAAGGCCAGGTCGCCCTTAAAATGATGCGAAAACTTAATTTAAGGTTTATCGGTCAGTTTGAATTTAACACGCCTGTTTTCGAAAGAACCAATATTCCAGTTATAAGCCTCTGGAAAAAATCGAGATCACGAGAATCAGATACCAACTCCCGTCCCAGAGACAATAACTTCCTCAGTGAACGGAGGAAATGGGCTGTCAGCTGATGAATGACAATGGGTGGATGCATAGTGATATTGCAAGGCCCTTCTTCTATGATTTGTGTTGTTGGTCGGGGTGAAATGACATAATTCTCCGTGGAAAATGAGTGCACTGCCAGACTTCATTTCGCAAGAGACGATCTCCTTACTTGGTGGCCCGGCGATCAACCCATAATCATCTTTAACCCCACCGTGATTTCCAATACCTGACCGATGGGATCCCGGTATCACATGCATACAACCATTACTGATCGTGGCATCATCACAAGCGATCCAAAATCCAAAGATATTATTAGGTTCCAGCCTGAAATACGCATTATCCTGATGCCACACTTTTTCACCTCCAAAATGTGGTGGTTTCATTAATAACATACTTTGAAATAATGATATGTCAGGTCCAAATAGCTCTGCTGCCATGCTTACCATTTTTGGATGAAAGGCCATTTTTTTAAAGAAGTCATTGTGCCGGGTCATCCTAAATAATTTTCTTACGCCAAATTCAACAGATTCGGGTTCAAATTCACCCTTGAGGACGGTTGGTTCGATTTGGACTAATTCATCGGGGACGTCTGGATAACGGTTAATAATAGCGGTGATCTCATCTCTGACGGCCACGACCTCATCCTGTGTAAAGAAATCCTCTACAATAAAAAACCCCTGATCCTGAAACAATGTGGCTTGCTCTGGTGATAATTTAGGATTCATAATTTACTCCTGTTATTCAATAGATCAATGGCTACCAACCCAATTTTTATCTTAACTGACCTGCCAGTTAAAAATAACGCCCATCATGTTTTTTTCACGACGATATATCATTTCATAGGCTGTTTTAATTTCTGAGTAGTGCATACGATGAGTGATGAGTCTTTTGGGTTCCAACTTCCCTGATTTCATTTGTTCAAGCGTAAATCTGCACATCGACTCCCACGACCGACGGTCTCCGTTTTCTGGCGGATATAGGTATCCAGGCTTGCCATTTATGGCAATTAACGAGAGACCTTTGGAATAAAACCATTTCATATCTAATGGGTTAAAATCAAGGGATTCTTCCCCTCGACCAGGCAGGCTGACAACACCAACACGTCCATTGGTCCGGACAATTTCACAGGCTGTGCGAAATGCGGGCCAGGGATTGGCTGTAAGTATCACAAGATCGATACCTTCGCCATGGGTAATTATATCTAACTTTTTTGATAATTCAGGATCATCTGACATAAAAGTTGCATGGGCACCCATGCGATCGGCCATCTCCATCCGAACGGGGCTGTTGGCAATCCCTATCACCCTTGCGCCTAAACATGGTCCCAACCCAATCGCACCCAAACCCAGGACACCGAGTCCAACAACGGCTACATTTTCTCCGGGTTGGAATTGTGGCTTGTAATAACAGAAGGCACTCAACGTGTACAAATGGCCATACACCGCATCCTCGTCATCGACGCCATCGGGTACTTTGACAATAATTTCATTTTCTTGTGCGATGTATTCAGATTGGTGTGGATATCTTGATATGACTCGGTCCCCGATTGAAAATCTGGTCACCGCCTCACCCACGCCTTCGACCACCCCCAGGTTACTATCACCTACCCATCTTGGATAATCTGGCGCACCGGGTACGTTTTCTGCCCCTTCATAATTCCCTCTATCGGTGCCGATTTTAAGTGCTGTAACTCGTGTTTTTACCCAGATCTGGTTGGGCCCTAAACGACTCGTGTCGAGATCATGATCTTCGATTTGGAGTTTTCGGGGGCCATTGAGCATCGCGATTTTCATTATTGCCTCCAGATTAAATCAAGCAGATAGCGCCTTCAAATTGTTTTCATATACCTCAAAACGCTCACCTTCAAACTCTTCCGGGTCAACCATTTTTAACCAGAGTGCGCTTCCGGGCCGTGCGCTGGAAAAATCTCGATGACTACCAATATTAGAGGGGTCTGAACCATGCCATACGACATTTCCCTCTTGCATATAAATGAAATTATTCCGATATCGGTCAATCATGTCACTCAATCGGTCTCGGTAATACAATCCCTGTTCACAGGCTGTTCTGCGCAAGGTATGCAATAGGTCTGGCGATTCATCAACATCAGAATCAAAATGAGCAACAGGTGAGTCCACTTCACTTTGAAAATCAATCTCATTGAGATCTACGGTACCGAATCCACGCTGCGCTGCAACGAGCAAATGATTGCGATCTCGTCGAAATGGTGGGGTAGGCCAGTCAGATGTTGGATCATGCCCCATGAGATATGTGCCACAGGCGTCTGTCGCGGTCACTTGATCCCCAGCCATCAGCGTATTGCCGATCCGTCCTTCTCCCCCCCATTCTCTTCCTTTTTGCCCCACAAGTGCATCGATAATATTCAAGCAGGGATTGGTAATCATGGCCAAGTCTGGCAGAATATAAGATAAACGAATGGCGTGGTGAAAATAAGTGCGCACCCGTCCGCCGGGTGCGACCATAGGGGGCAAACCAAATAGATTTTTCATACAAAGGGTGACACCCATAAATAAATGATTCTTCATTTTAGCAACAGACACCACCTCATCTGCATCCTGAAATACATCACTCAACACATATCGGTCGAACATATTTCCACCCCCTGGGACTTCATATACAGCCCAAGGCGCTTTGTTCGAATCGTCAAATTTCACATCAAACTCCTTCAGATGATGTGCATAATTAAAATCAGATGGGGTTAGTTTGTCAGGTGTGTATGGGTTCGTGTCTGTGGCGATAATTTCACCGTTATTATGCTCACGTAATAACATAAGAACGGCCCTGCAAACCGCATCATCTACTAATTCCTGACGTCGACCTTTAAAATGAACCACATTTTCGGCTAATTTCATCATGTTGAATTTGATAACGATTTTTTTCGCTTTTTCTATCCGTTTCCATGATTTGGTCAGTGGGGCTGTTATGCGTTTCAAAGTGTCATAAATCTGATCAAAAGTTGCACCATGGTCACATTGGGCAGCCCGTACGGTATATGACTTTTCTGCCATTCTGGTCTCCTGGTAAAATGAAGGATTTGTTACTTAGATACATGGGGGCAATATAAAAATTACACGCCCAATATGAAAGATAAATTCTGGCGATGTTTTGATTGAAGTAAATGGACGGGTTACATTTAATTCAGCCTGTTTTAAGATTGAACGTCATCCGTTTCCCCTTTTAAAATTTCTTACATAATCGGGCATTTTAATGCCTTCAGCTAAAAGCGGATCTGGGACCGGGTTCCCTGGTTGTATGGAGAGAGGAATTTCACCGGCCCAGACGGGTAAATCATAATCTTCATCTTCATCTTCA
>Ga0114999_10000186_pt1 | contig 92051 bp, 73 predicted proteins | sample ArcticOcean_MG_C_3_FD_89820 | JGI IMG/M metagenome (GOLD analysis project Ga0114999, IMG submission 89820) | Marine microbial communities from western Arctic Ocean - ArcticOcean_MG_CB8_126 | ecosystem: Environmental > Aquatic > Marine > Oceanic | place: Arctic Ocean: Canada Basin | collected...
TATCGCCGAGATCGTCACGCTACACTCCGCACCGTCGCCCGGTGTGTACACGATCTGCTCAATGCGGAGTCTTGCGGCATTTTCCTCGTTCCCGAAGACGCCCTGCAGGAACTGGCCCTGGCCGCCCATCATTCGGATATCGTCTCCGATGAAGATCTACCTGTCACTAGATTACAGATGCACAGCATTCCGAAAGGCGGCATGACCGGCCATATCGCCAACCAGGGAGAAATTGTCCGTTTACACGGCGCGCAGATTACGGAAAGTCCCTATTATGCCGGGCATATACATGAATATCTCAGTAGCAAAAAAGTGCAATCTCTCCTCGCCATTCCCCTTAAAGACCATAAGAATTTTGTCCTGGGTCTTGTCAAAGTAGAGAACAAAAAACGATCGAACGGCAAAGCAGATGCCGCATTCGGTTTTGATGAGGCGGATGAGTCTATCGCCCGTATTCTGGCCAACAAGATTGTGATTGTTCTGGAAAACCTGCGTACATCCGCGATTAATCAAGGCCTGGTTCGCGGCATCCACACCGCCCATGACCGAGAATCGATGCTAGACGAAATCCTCCAGCGTAGCCTGGTTCTCGTGCGCGCAGATCGAGGTGACCTCCTGACCTGGAGCGAGACACAGCGGGATCTTATCGTCGGTGCCCAATACGGTGAGACCACCTTGTCCCTCGGCCAAAGTCTCCCCAACCCAAGTACTGCTCGACGACTATGGAATGACAAAGCGCAGACCCAAATACGCATCGCTGATGTGACGCAAGAAGCGGACTACCATGCTGTTGATGCCCGAACACGCAGCCAAGTTGCAGTTAAGCTACAATTTGAAGGCCGTGATATCGGTATTTTAAGCGCCGAATCTTTTCAACTGGATGGCTTCGATGACCAGGACCTGGAGATGTTACAATGGCTTTCTCAATATGCCGCCATAGCCTATCAGGTTGTCGGTAAGGAAACCCAGTTCCAAGGCATCGTGCAACGGCTGGTCGAAAAGTCCCCTCGCCGTGATGAAATTCTTAACAGCATTCTGGACAGCGTCCGGTCTATTTATGGCTTTACAGATGGTATTATTTATATCGCCGATTATACGGATCAGATGCTATATTGCTTATCATATATAGGCTGTGAAGGGTTGGTCGATGATCTGTCGGTTTTAAGTTATCATTTTGATGAAACCGCTTTAGTGACCAAGGTGTTTCGTGATCGTCAGGGCTATTTTTGTGCCAATCCGGATACAGATCCGTATGTCAGTCAACGGGCGATGGACGTATTGAAGATTACAGGATCCGTTATTACGATCCCTTTGCTCTTTGAAGAAAAAGTCGTCGGCGTGTTTGCGGTCTGGAGTCAGAATCAACTCGTCACGCTGATGACGAACCATCTGGATGAGCTGGAGCCATTTGCGCGACTGGCTGCAGCCAATATCGCCCTTTCGGAAACCGAACGTCAGCGGAGCACCGTCCTGGGGGTTATTCAGGATATCCTCACGCAAATGCAGACCGAACAGGCGAGGGACAATATTCTGCGGCTCATCCTGCATGGGGTACAAACGGCCGGGTTTGACAGAGTCCGGATCTTTGAAGTCGATGATATGCAGCAGCATATCGTGGGCATCGACGCCGTTGGGATGGACCATCCAGAGGCATTTCTCGGATATACCATCGCCATGGACGAAAATCCCTATGTCGCCCATGTGGCAAAACGGTCCCTGACCGATCCAGGCGCTTGTTGGTTTGACCCGAAGGACGAGTCGTTCTGGGGGCCCGATCCAAATGCGGTAGCACTTGGCAAAGCATCCGACCTACCCTGGCTGGACGTGCCGCTCGTAATAGCAGGTAAATTCTACGGTATGATCGGTGCAGATAATGCTAGAACGTGTCATAAAATCACAAGCGACCAGTTAGAATTTATGGCGGTAATAGGGGCCCTGGCCGCCCAGGTTATCGCCAATGCCCAGACGGTCGATCTGTTGCGGGACCGAACCAGGGCCGAAGCACGAAGCGAACTGGCCCAACGAACCCTTCACGCATTGAAAACGCCCTCTATGGCCACCCAGATATTCCTTAAGCATCTGTCGCAGGCCATGCAGGCCGATCCCACAGATATGGAACAGATGATGGCCATGATGGATAAAATCCGGGGCCAGTTAGATCGTATTTCAGCCATTGCAGAAGGCATGCAGCGGTTGACCACAACAACGGTCACACCGAAACAGCGTGTGAACATCAACAAAGTGGTCCGCAGGGCGATCCTTGATAGCCTGACCACAGAAACCTGCGAGGCGGACTTCCACTTTGTCAAGCCATCACCGGCGGTAGAAATTGATGTGGATGAAATAGACCAGGCGATTACCGAATTGGCTGGTAATGCCTGGAAGATGATGGGATACAACGGCCGTTTGCAGGTAACCACGCGACTGACGAGCCCTGCCGAATGCCTCCGACTGAAAGGACAACCGGACACCCCGTTTGTACTGATAGATATCCAGGATTCCGGTCCGGGTGTTCCGGAACCGATGCTGAAAGAACTGTTTAAACCAGGCGTCTCAACAACCGGCGGCTCCGGCCTCGGGCTGTATGCCATTCGGACGATTACAACTGAACACCAGGGTGCCGTCTGGCTCGAAGAAACAGGCCCCAGAGGCGCCACCTTCACGATGGCCTTACCTGTATGGATTGATTGACGGAAAATCGACACATCAACAAATGAAAAGATGACCTATGCCCAAACCTCTCATACTTCTTCTCGACGATGATCCGGCCATGCTGGATGCGGTTTCCCTGGATTTGAACCTGGCCTTCGACGTCATCTGTGCCTCTACGATTCAGGATGGGGTCGATAAGATAAACGTGGCGCGTGGCGCGATAGAAGTGGCCGTGATCGATATGTGGATCGGCGCTGATCAGGAAGGCGGCCTTCAAGCGATCAACCAAATTCGGGCGCTCGATGCACCGCCTGAGTGTATCGTACTCACAGCCCACGGCACCCAAACTAATATTATTAAATGCATGGAATCCGGGGCGTACAGTTATGTGGAAAAATCGGGGCGGATGGCGGACGACAGCACCGGATTGTTGATCACGGCAATCAACCGGGCTATGGAAACCCACCACCTGAAGCAACTTGAAGCTGCTCAGGAACAGATTAAAGCAGAAGAACGCATCAAGCAGGATATGGAACGGGCCTACGAGATTCAGATGTCCATGTTGCCTCAGCAGGACCTGAAGCACGAAGGTATCCACCTATCGGGTTACTGCCAACCGGCTGATAATGTAGGCGGCGATTATTATGACTACTTTGTACTGCCTGACGGGCGCATCGGGGTGTTAATCGGAGATGTCACCGGCCATGGCTTCTATGCCGGCCTCGTTGTGGCGATGGCGCGTAGTTGCCGGACGACGCAGACCAATATTAATCCCGAAGTAGAACCGGTGATGAGCGCCATCAATCAGATCGTCCAGATCACCGGTCCGGACTGGCTGTTCATGACCGTCTGTTATGTGCTCATCGACCCGATAAATCATACTTACTCGTATGCCAATGGGGGCCATCATTTCCCCTTTCATTATCACGCCGCCTCTAAGGAAGCCCATCCGCTGGAATCAACCGGAACGCTTCTGGGCATCCTGCCGGATATGGCCTATCCCGCCGTCGAACGTACCTGGGCATCCGGCGATTTGTTGGTGCTTTATTCCGACGGTATCACCGAAGCGGAAAATGCCCAGGGAGAACTTTTTGGCGAAGCAAAGCTGCAACAGCTCATACACGCCCACGCCCACTTATCTCCACCCGATCTGAAACACACGATTATACAGGCTGTGGAGGCCTTCTGCCAGGGCGTTCCACAGCGAGATGATGTCACCCTGGTCGTAGGAAAATTATAAGAGGAGGGCGATAATGCCGGTCAAAGTGATCGAAGAGGCCCTCTCGAAAGGCACGGAATACGGTACCATCCCTATTCGTTTTGAGGTGGCCTCCAGATTCCGAGTGGAACCGATGAAGCAAGGCTTGGAAGGCATCAGATTGATCGAAGAGCCCCTATCCCCACCATACATCAAGGACTATGATGATGTAGAAAATGAGAGTCCGGCCCGATGGTTGAAGCAATGGGACACGTCAAACTGGGGCATGTTCTCGGCATTTGATGGGGCGCAGCGTGCAGGCGGGGCCGTCATCGCTGGCCGGACACCAAATGTGAACATGATGGAAGGTCGAGACGATCTGGCCGTCTTATGGGATCTACGCGTCCATCCGGATTATCGAGGCCAAAGCATCGGCCATCAAGTGTTTAACGCCGCTGTGGCCTGGGCAAAAGAAGGACAATACATAGAGTTGAAGATAGAAACCCAGAACAACAATGTCCCTGCCTGCCGATTCTACGCCCGCCAGGGCTGCATACTTTCGTCTATAGTCACCCACGCCTATGACGAATTTCCCGATGAAATTCAATTCATCGGGCGGCTTAAACTAAAACAGTGAATGGTGAAGAGGAAAAGCCTTAAGTTGCCATCCGCTTTTTCTCTTCACCCTTCACTATCTTCTCATTCCAACAGCCCACTCGGCTCAATCGTCTGGTCCGGTGGTGGCACTACCCCTGCCGTCACCCATTGCTCCAGATGTCCCAGAGCCTGCTCCACTGCCGGCCTGTACGTCCCTCCGGTCGCCAATTGGTCCTGCGCTTCTTCGCCGATGCCCATCTGCTTCATAAAATATTGAAATGTGCCGATGGCATCATCATCCGAGGAAATATGCCAGACACCGTTGACCTGGTAAAGCCGATGAAGGTCCCTTGGGCCACTACGATCCCTCTCTAAAAACAGCTTGAACGCCGCCTTGTATGCAAAAATGCCGGCCATCACCACATCGTCATATGTGCCCGCCACTTCGATTACAGGGATGGTCGGAATACTGGTAAAGTTTGCGCCCCGAGAAATATTAACACTTCTCATAAAGGTTCCATTTTGTTCATAGTCTTTTGTTTGAAAATTTCTCAGTTGATCGTCGGTCAGGTCTTTTAATCCATATCGCTCGAGGGTACGTCGCAGACCGTCCAGGGTCTGCCGGGCGCCTACAAATGACCAGAAACGACGGGCTTCAATCGGCGTGCCAATCAATTCGGCATAGGCTTTTACCCTGGCATCCGTCAACGGCCTGTCTGGATGTATTACCGGATCAACATCCGGCCACAGGACCGCAAGTTTCGCCTGCCGATCCAAATGCGGTGGGGGGACTCCGCCGCCACCAGCGATGATCAGCGCGCCGTCATATCCTCCTGCTGGATTTTCAGCCGCATACCGTGTCACGGCACCCCCCGCAGAGAGCCCGGCCAGAAAAACATAGTCAGCCGTTTGATTGTATACCGCTTGCACCCGCTCTTTTATCTGATCCGTGAAGGCGTTGGTCAGCCGCAGGCCTTCCCGCGTTCCACCGATCCCATCACGGTCCACGCTGGCATATATATACCCCCGTGCCAGGGCGTAATCGGCAATGACATCGTCAAGCGCCGTCTCACTGGTCCCCGTTTCTGTCCCGTCACGCGTATACAGCTTACCGCCGCTGCCGCCATGCGCACCGATGAGCACCCGACCGTTCCATGAAGCCTTTTCCTCAGGATACCGAAGTACAAATCGTTTGGTATATGTCGTATCCGCTACCGCCAGCCGAATCATGCCCCGCTCTTCCTGGCAAGCCACATCCGCCTGATTTTGTATCGTCCTCTTTTGAACATCGATCGTATCCGCCGCCCAATTAGATTCAGCCCCGTCTACCGTGGTGCCACAACCGACCGTAGCCAATAGGCATGTAAATAACACCTGGTGAATAACACGTATAGGCCTCATTTTTCTCCTCATGACAGTTGAGTTCCTGGTCTACAAAACCATCTGGTGCGCGCGGGTAAAGCAACGCCGTCGAACGATGGAGGTGACGATGATAGCCCCAATGGCAGTAGAGGCCACGAGCATGAGCATCACCATAATCTGATATTTGACCGCAATCATAGGATCAGTGCCCGAAAGGATTTGCCCCGTCATCATACCGGGTAATGAAACGAGACCGACGGTCATCATGGCATTGATAGCCGGAATCATGCCCGCCTTTATGGCATTTCGAAAAATATTGCCGGTGGCCTCCTGGTAGGTGGCCCCCAGGCAGAAGGTCAGCTCAATTTCCGCACGGTGGGTGCGAAGATCCGAGAAAAGCCGGTCCAGCGCAATGGATATAGCATTCATGGAATTGCCGACGATCATACCGCCCAGAGGAATGAAATACTGGGGCGTATACCAGGGTTCAACCCCGACGATCACCGCAGTGACGACGATAGCGACAACCATATTGCTGATGACCATGGACACAAACGTGGGGATAAAAAAGGCAATCGTCTTTTCCTCAACTCGTCCCCATATGGCGTGTGCCGCCCAGAATATCATGAAGACGAAGAGCAGAAGAATGACAAAAACATTATTGAGACGGAAGATAAACGTGAGCACATAGCCCATCAATAATAGCTGCCCGAAGGTCCGCACCGTCCCCCAGGCCAGATCCTTCTCCATCCGCAATTTGAATATGAGAGAACCGATACCCGCCGCCAGTACGAACAGGAGACAAAGCGCCAGCTGGATAGGGGAAATGTCAAGAACGGTCATAGTGATTTTTTAACTCCAAAGAAGAATGATTACCCCGTTCACGCGCTACATGGACTCCACCAGACCACCTGGCTCCAGTATAAATTTCCGAGGACGGACCTCTGCGGGGGTGAAATCCAGATGGGTAACCATGACAATGCCGGTATTGTGATCCAGATTCAGGCGTTCCAGCCATGATTCCACAACGGTTTTCGACTGGCTGTCGAGGGCGGAGGTCGGTTCATCACAAAGAATAATCTCCGGTTGCGTCAGCAAAGTTCGTATAAGCGCCAGACGCTGCTTCTGGCCGACGGAAAGGCGTTGAGCATCGTCGTTCAGCCCCACATCTTCAAGAAGAAAATCATTCAGCCAAGCACGCAAATCCTCGTCCTTGGGCAATGAAATATCTTGCGAGGCTTTGAATTGAAACGGCAGTTGCAGGTTTTTTCGTACGTCACCATCCACCATAACCGGTACCTGCTGCACATAGCCGATGCGTCGCCGGAGTGTGGTCGCTTCGTATTGATCCATCGGGCGGTTATCTATCGATATGGCCCCCCCGGAAGGCTCCTGAAGGCGATTTATCAGCCGTAACAGACTCGATTTTCCACTGCCCGACGGCCCCTGAATCAGGACAAAATCGTTTGCGTTAATAGTCAGGTTTAGATCCAGAAACAAAGGTGCTTTGCTGTCATAGGCGAGAGAAACATTTTTTAGTTCGATGGTCATGGAAAAGATTCAGCGCATGGCGCAGTAATGGATTCATCAGAGAGGTACAAGCAGGTTTATATCTTGTTATATGTGGATAAAACCAGCGCCATTTGTCAAGGCCCATCTATTTATAATACGTATCTTGATTTATATCGCCTTATTTCTGGGGGTTTTCCATTGACAAACCTCCGCCATAACCCTAGTATGCTTGGGAATTTTTGAAATTTATTTCAAAACGACAGGAGAGGAAATGAGCCAACGAACCCTACCCACACCGCTTGGACGGTGTGACATGGGCATTGGCCGGGTTGATGTGACGCCGCCAACGGGCATTTACCATCGCTGTTGGGGGGCCGCACGCCACGACGCGTCTACCGGTGTACATCGACCGTTATACGCTACGGTATTGGCCATTCTGGACAGGTCATCAGAAGAACATTTCCTTGTTACACTTGATTTAGGCTGGTTACGAGAACGAGAGATTAGCCGGCTGACCCAATTCGTTTCGGAACGGCTCGAAATAGCTTCGGAGCGGGTGGTCATCACGTTCTCTCACACACATGCGGGTGGCAATTTCGATCTGGATCGTCTGCATGATGAAGGTGGCGACCTGATTCCGGGTTATCTGGACACCTTACCCAGGGCTATTACCGATGCGGCCGAGCAATCTCGATCGAGCCGACAGTCCGTAGAACTGGCGTACGGCGCCGGTCATTGTGACCTCGCATGGAATCGAGATTATTGGGATGATGGGACGCAGCAATATGTTTGCGGCACCAATCCTGACCGGGATGGAGACGATACGGTTATGGTGATCCGGGCCACAGATCAGAACGGGCATCTGGTCGCTACACTTGTTAATTACGGTTGTCATCCTACCACCCTCGCGTGGGATAATACGCTGATCAGCCCTGACTATATCGGTGCCATGCGTGAGATCGTCGAACGGGATACGGGAGCGCCATGTGTGTTTCTGTTAGGTGCCTGTGGTGACCTCGGCCCCAAAGACGGTTATGTCGGTGATCCGGACGTGGCGGACCGAAATGGGCGCCAGCTTGGCTACGCGGCTCTGTCATCCATCGAATCATTGACACCGCCCGGCACCGAAATGCAATATGCTGGATCGGTTATTTCCGGGGCGACCATTGGGACGTGGCGCCATGGCCCCCTAAACGAAGAAAGAACGCAGATTATAAACAGCATGACCACAGAATACATGACCCTTGACCTTCCGGTGCTGGATCTCCCGACCCAGGCGGAACTGGACCAGCGGCTGGTAAACTGGCAAAAACAGGAGGCGCACGCACGCCAGGCAGGACACAACCAGGCAGCGGCGGATTGCCGAGCGCAGATAGAACGTACGCGACGGTCTATGCGTCGGGTTGAAGGGGTTACCGCCGGTCAACCTGGCGCCTACGGCATTACACTGTGGCGCCTTGGTGAAGGCATTTTTGTCCTGGTTAGCGGAGAACCGTATAACATCCTGCAACGCGAGTTGCGGGCCCGGTTTCCTGATACGCCTATCGTTGTCGGTGTCTTGTGCAATCGAGGTACTGGCGGTTACCTATTGCCTGCCGATGAATACGGCAAAGGGATCTATCAGGAATCCGCTGCAGTGATTGGACCGGGGGGGCTGGCCCTGGTTGTCGACCACATATCCGAACGATTAAAAACATGGAAAATGCAGTAGACGGCAGGCGGTAAGTACCAAGGAGCGTTGAGCCTAACGATCTCACAATCCTGCTTTCTGCCTTCTGCCTACCAAGGAGATGTACATGTCAAAAGATGAATTGCGTATTGGCCTTATTGGCCTGGGCCAGGTGTGCGCAGGCGTGCACTATCCCGGTTTTTCACGCATTCCAGGCGTTGAAATTGCCGGACTCTGTGAGGTAGATCCAGGTCTGCTGGCCCGTCGGCAGAAAGAGTGGGGGATCAAAGCCGGTTATACGGACATCGATGAATTCCTCGCAACCGTTAAACCGGATGCCGTCACGGTCTCCGTGCCAAATATCTATCACCACGACCTGGTGCTCAAAGTGATTGCAGCCGGCTGCCATGTGTTATGCGAAAAACCGCTCGGTATGGAGGTTCCTGAAACCGTGGATATGTATGAGGCAGCACGCAGCGCCGGCGTACGGCATATGACCGCCTTCACCTATCGCTTTGTCCCCGGTATGCAGTATATTAAATCTCTGGTGGACAAAGGGGCCCTTGGTGAAATCCGCCATGCTCGTTTCCAACGACTACAGGATTGGGGTGAGGCGGCTATCGGCTGGCGTCAATACAAACATATGGCTGCAAGCGGTGAACTGGGGGATATGGGCATTCACCGACTTGATTTTGCAGAGAACCTGCTCGGGCCAATTAAAGCCGTAACCGCTTCCATGAAACAGGTGGTTCAGCGTGATCACACCGCAGATGGAAAACCCTGTCCACCTCAGGACGTAGAAGATTGGGTGGCCTGGATAGCAGAATTCGAATCGGGTGCAACAGGGGTATTTGAGATGGGTAAACTGACGAAAGGGCACGGCCCAAAAGGCGACCACGATATCTGCGAATTAAACGGAAGCGAAGCGTCAGCCGTCTACCAGCTTCATTCACCGCATACGATCCTTATGGCCTCCCTTGGCAGGAAATATAGACGACGTACCTTGCCTGAAGCGTTTCTCAAACGTCCTGGTTCCCCAAGAGATCCGGCGGAAGGTGATCCGGTACAGACGTTCCGGTATGATCAAGCCTGGGAGTTTGTAAGCGCGATCCGGGAAGAAAGGGATTGCTCACCATCCTTCTATCATGGCATGCGTGCACAGGTCGTTGCAGAAGCCATTGTAGAAGCCGCTACAACACGTCGGTGGGTTAATGTACCGACCTGGACCAAAGGGAAACAGAAGTAAATCGGATAGAATGGTGGCGGAATGGAATAGGCTACATAATCCCATCCTTCCATCCCGTATGCGCTCAAACCTCCAGCACACCTTCTCCCACAGAACAGCAGGTCCCACCCACACGGACCCCTGTTATCTTATTATCTTCGCTGTCGATGCCAATGTAAACGGTGCTGGGACGCCCCATCTCAATACCCTGTTCGCTGATAATATGCGTTGTAGGTTCGATCGGAACAACCTTGTGGTGAACCAGATAACAACCTAATGGGCCGCTGGCGCCGCCTGTTGCCGGATCTTCGATAATGCCGAGTGCAGGTGCAAACATGCGACAATGTACGGTCCCATCACGCCGCTCAGTCTCCCTGGTAAAAACGAATACATGCACAGCTTCATAGTCCCTCAAGACCTGTTCCCATATCTCCCGCCGGAGGTGAACACGCCGCATAGAAGCCAGGTCTTGTATCGGGATAATTAAAAACGGCACACCGCAAGACACGACCTGAATGGGCAGACCGGCCTCGCTAATCGCACCAGGGGCAATATTCAGCATCTCAGCAATGACATCTACATCCTTGAATTCAGATCCGAAGACGGGCAACGGCTGCTCCATCCAGATGAGTTCCGGGGAATTATTGTGCATTTGTATCGTTACAGGAATCACCCCGATTTCTTCTTCCAACTGTATTTGCAGACACGTTTCCTGATCACCCCGATCAATCATATATTCTTTCGCCAGAACATAGGCGGTGCCTATGGTAGGATGGCCAGCCATAGGCAACTCGGCCACCGGTGTAAAGATACGTATCCGATAGTCATAGGCCAAATTTTCAGGAGGTAAAATAAAGGTTGTTTCTGATAAATTCAGTTCATTGGCAATCGCCTGCATGGTGGTCGCGGATAAGCCTCGTGCGTTCGTGAAAACCGCCAGCTGGTTCCCGCCGAACATGTCGTCTGTAAAAACGTCCACCAGATGATATCTTAGTTTTCGTAATGCCATTGTCTATTTTCCTTTTACCACTTATAAAGCACCTTGGTACAGAAGAGCATTAGACATGATAGTAGAAACTGGGTTATAACGTCAAGAAAGAACTGAAAGGGATAGGGGGACATACGAGAAACCCCTTGACTATGGACGGCTTCTTATTGTATATTATCGTCTGTTCCAGAATTTGACATATTACATTCGAGACCTCGTCAGGAGTTTGCCTATACATCGTAGCTAGGGATTTATGTTCGTTGCATGTAGTCCGTCTAACAAAGTATCGTTTATAGTCATACCATGTGGTAGCACGCAAAAGCGATACAAGCGAGCAAACCTGGTGCGTAATAGGTGAAAATGTTGAAACGGCAACCATTGCCGGATAGCCTTCCGAAAAATGTTGGATCAGGGTATCCGTTTTTTTTTCTAAGCCGTTCATCTATATTCCTGGCGATTTTTTTATGTTTAATCGCCTCTTGTTTTTCCTCCCTGTACGCATCCACGCCAGTTGATCTGCATGTGTTACGGTCCGATATCACGGGCGTGACATTCGAATATATCCCGACACCGGTTCGTCATGATACCGTGTCTCTAAGCGGAGAAACATTCGACGTGTTGTCCATTGACCACTGTACATTTACTTCGGAACCGGGCCATCCTCAGTTGCCACAACGGCATGTGCTGATCGGGCTCCCTCCTGATGCCAGACCAACCGTTACGGTCCAGGAAGCGCCCTATCGATCCGAACAGGGCTATCGTCTCGCACCGGCACCCCGGATGGATACGGATGGCCTGACCTATGCAGTCGATCAGGAAGCCTATCGTTCGAATAATATGCGCCCGGCAAACCGACTCACACAGGATACGCCGGGCAGAATGCGCGGATATCGTATCCTGCCTGTGGCCCTCTCTCCCATAGCTTACCAACCGGAAGATGGTCAGGTACGATTCTATGAACGTATTCGGGTCGACATCCGATTTAACACCTTGGAGACCGCCGCCCCGATCAGCAGAAGAAGACCTGATCGGTTACAGGCCATTTTTGAACAATCTATCCTTAATGCGCGTATGGCCGCCGGCTGGCAACAATTCGGCCCCACCAATCCACCAACCCTGCGGCCTGCGGCTTTTGGCCCGGGTACCTGGTACAAAGCCCATGTAACCGAAGACGGTTTTTATCGTCTGAATCGACAAGTGTTACAGGAGGCGGGGATCAATGTGGATGGGATAGATCCCCGCACCGTACGTATGTTCCACGGCGGAGGACGGGTCCTTCCGCAGGATGTGGACTCTCCGCCACCATCCTTGCAAGAAGTCGCTATACAGGTAGAAGGCGAAGCTGACGGTCGGTTTGATGAAAACGACGTTATTCTTTTTTATGGTAATGCCCTTCATGGTTGGGACTATTTGCAATCTCTGAAGACCTATACCTTCTTTAACAACCCGTATACAGATACCAATGTGTACTGGCTATCCTTCGGCGGCACGATACCCGGCAAACGGATGGGCAGCCGGGACGGACGAGGTACCGGCGGGACCGTGCAGATAGATACACCTGTCAGACGTCGCGAAGAACGGGAAATTCTTAACCCAATCGACTCCGGGACAACCTGGTTATGGCAACTGTTCGACGGTGCGTTTCGTGAGGAGGCGACCTTCGAAGCAGACCTCGGTGAGGTTACGCGGAGTGGCCAGGTCACGGCGCGGTTCCGGTTTCAAAGCAAAACCCGATTCGCCCATCACGTTCAGATATTTATCAACAATACCTTCGTGGGAGAACGAATCTGGTCTGGTGAATCCGTCCCTATCGAATTGACGACTACCGGAAACTGGCTACAGACCGGGGTGAACGAGGTCCGCATTGTCATGCCGAGAGACAACAACCCATCGAATCAGCCAGACCATGTGTATTTCGACTGGTTTGAATTGGCCTATTGGAAACCGATTGATGCTTCTGATGGCACGATAGCCTTTGAGCAGGATATCCAGACAACGGGTCCGTTTGTACGCTATCAGGTAAGCCGTGCGCCGATTGATGCGGAAACTTTTGATATATCCGATCCGTTTCAGGTGACAAAAATAATAACCGAATCAGGCCATGTTTTTCGTGATTCGGTGCGTACCTCCCCCACCCGATATGCTCTGGCCACCCCGGAACAATGGAAACAGCCGGTATCATTCATTCAGGATGGGGATTCTGATTTGCGCAATGTCAACAACGGGGCCGATTATATTATCGTCACCCACGACAGTTATATCGATGCAGCAGAGCAATTGCGGGCGCATCGGTCCGCTCATTCGAATATGCGGGTGATCATAGCGAAAACCTCGGATATCTACGATGAGTTTTCCTGGGGCCTGTTCGATCCGACGGCGATCAGGGACTTTCTCCGATATGCGGCATTTAACTGGTCATCCGGATCGGCACCAGCGTTTGCACTGCTGCTGGGCGATGGGAACTTCGATTATAAGAATCATTCCCGCAACAGCCCCGGTCTCTGGGTCCCCCCGTTTGAACAGGGTGATCGGTGCACCGATGACTGGTTTGTGTATTTCGATGGCAATGGAGATCCGCTCGTAGAAAATGACATTTTCCCGGATATGGCCATCGGTAGACTGCCTGCCCAATTGCCTGCACAGGCGGATGTTATGGTCCGTAAAATCATTAATTATGAATCCGAACCAGAATTCGGTGCATGGCGTAATACCATTGTGTTGACCGCAGATGATGAGAACACGCCGGGCAGCACGTTCCAGGAATTATTTCACACCACGGATACGGAGCGTCTGGCGGACCGTCATACCCCTCGATCTTTCCGTACGGAGAAAGTATATCTAACCCAATTCCCCCTGGATGCAGCGGGGGAAAAGCCCGGGGCGAGAGATGCCTTGATTAATCATATCAACAACGGCGTCCTGCTGGTTAATTGGGTCGGCCACGGGGCTGCAAATCTCTGGGCCCATGAGCGTGTATTCAATACCAGCCGGGATTTACCGTCCATAAATAACGGCAACAGGCTGCCTGTGTTCGTGACAGCGACCTGCACGGCGGGGCGATTTGACATGGTCACGGAAGAAGCCATGGCGGAAGATTTTTTACGCGTTGAAGGTAAAGGTGCTGTGGGGTTTGTCGGGGCGACCCGGTTGTCCTTTCCTCACCCTAATGCCGTGCTCAACAGAGGCTTGTACGATGGGATGTTCCTACAGAATTTGACGATCGGCGAAGCACTTCTACAGGCCAAAATACGTACTGTAGATCGGACGAACAGTGAAAAGTACATCTATTTTGGCGATCCAGCTATGCATATCGCCAAACCGCAACAAACCATTCGGTTTACAGAAACCGTCGATACGTTGCGGGTCCTTCATGCCGCAAAAATACAGGGCGAAGTCTTGCAGGATTCAACGGTCGATCAATCATTTTCCGGCTCTGCATTTGTCCGTACGTCCGATTCGGCTCAGCTGGTAACCTACACCTCTTCTCTGGGTGGCCAAGTCCAGTACCAATTACCCGGTGCGGATATTTTTCGGGGAACGGTATCGGTGGATCAGGGCCAATTTTCCGCATCGTTTATTGTTCCCAGAGACATAACCTATGGCGGCAACCTGGGACGTATCGCCGTCTATGCTACAGATGGCCGCAGTGATGCTGGCGGTGTTATTGAACTGTTGCCGCTACGCGGTGCCGACCCCGCTTTTCAGGATTCAACGGGGCCGGAGATTGAAATTCTGGTAGACGACAGACCCGTCACCGATGAAGATTATACCTCCACTACCCCTATCCTGACCATACGCCTTTTCGACGAGAGCGGTGTTAATATTACGGGAGAAGTCGGTCATCAAATTACCGTCCAGACCGACCGGGATATAACAACACGACAGGATGTGACGAATAGATTTACATATGATAATAATAGTTTTACACGCGGTAGTCTTCAGGTAAAACTCTCGACACTGACAACGGGTATACACCCGTTGACCATTAAGGCATGGGACAACTTCAACAATTCCGCAACCACGTCTCTGACTCTTTCGATCGTTGAAAATACAGACCTGCGCATTACCGACGTGATAAATTATCCGAACCCGTTTAATGGCCCTACGACATTTACATACCAGCTCACTCAGGATGCAGACATTACAGTCCAGGTCTATACGGTGGCTGGCGTACAGATTCAAAAATTCGACATGGTTGGATTTCGTGGATTCAATCAATTCGATTGGGATGGTCGAGACCTGGATGGCGACCAGCTCGCAAACGGCGTATATCTCTACAAGATTACGGCCCGGTCTCATGCTATGGATCGTGAAACCGCCACCATCTTCGGTCGATTGCTTGTCGTCCGCTGAACGAAGGAACAACCGAACCAGAGTATCGTTTAATATAACAGGAGATCTATACATGAATAATTGGCGAATCGTAAACGGTTATATTGACAAAGACCATGAGATTATTATATTTGCGGGCTACATGATGTGGTAGTCACATTATTACAAGGAGAATGACCATGAAAAAAATATCATTACTGATCCTGATGGCGATGTGTATGGTACCGGCAGGACGTACATTGGCTGTCAGTGAAGCAGGCGGATTATTTTTGCAGATTGCCCCTGATGCTCGATCCACAGCTATGGGCGAAACTGGTGTAGCCTATGTTCAAGGGGCCATGTCCTCGGCGTGGAACCCCAGCGCCCTGGGATTTGCAGAAAAACCGGAATTTGCCGGGACCTATTTTAAATGGCTCCCCTTCCTGGCAGATGATCTGTATTACCTTTATTTTTCATATATTCATCCCATCCCGGGGATCGGTACTGTGGGTATCAGTATGCCCTACCTATCGTTGGGGGAACAGGTTCGGACGAATGCCAATGGGGATAACTTAGGGACGTTCAATAGCTTCGATGTGGCGCTGTCCCTGTCCTACGGGACCAAACTGGCGAGTAACCTTTCCATCGGTGCAAACATGAAAGTTATTCGTAGCAATCTCTCGAATGTCGGAGCAGGTGCTGAAGCAGGCAAAGGCGCGGCAACGACCTTCGCGGTAGATGTCGGCACCACGTATCGCTTACATCCGCGATTCACAGTAGCTGGTGTTTTACAGAATCTGGGGCCTAAAATCACCTTTATTGATGCAGACCAGGGTGATCCCCTGCCGCGTAACCTTAAAGTTGGTTTTTCACTTAAAATACTCGACGGAGAATTTAACCGCCTGATGTTGGCTCATGATTTCAATAAATCCCTGGTCACAGGCAGCACAGCCCGTTCCATCACCGAATCCGTCTATAACACCGGTATAGAATACTGGTACAGCAATTTTATCGCCCTGCGTACCGGGTATGTGTATGATCCAGCCGGCAAGGTCAAAACACCTACATTTGGCGGTGGTCTTCAGTGGAAACTGTATCGTCTCGATTTCAGCTATACCACCAGTTCAACCCTTCAAAACATCACAAAATTTTCCATCTCTGCCGGATTCTAAAAACAGGATGGTTGGATGGCAGGATGGAAAATATTATGATGTTTCCGTCCCGCCATCCAACCGCGCAGGTAGGAGAGACGACCCCTATTTGCCATCCAAAACAGTTTGTTTATATCGCCATCTAAATTCGAATTTGGTCTTGGTACCCGCCTTGGGATCTCTTAGTGCATCCAATCTTTTCCGCTCGTTTTCAACTTACCTTGGCTCTGATCGTTCTGGCTGGTTTATTGCTCCCGGTCGTTATATGGGCTCAAGTAAGACCGATCCGGCGGGTAGATAGATCGGCTGCGTTAATTCAAGCACGTCCTCTTGTTCGAAATCATCAAATCTCAACGCAAGACCTCTTACAGGTAGACCGGCCGACACCGTTTAGCCTGCCCCGGCCCAAACTGCTCCAGGCTGGTGTAAAGACGCTTCGTATTCTTGCTATTCGTGTAGATTTCCCTTCCGATGCCACAGAAAGCACCACCGGAAACGGCCAGTTCGATTATCGGACGCCGGCACAGTTCGAACAGGAAGATGGTCATGTGATTGACCAGGCACCACATGACCGACTCTATTTCGAACGGCATCTGGAAGCGATGAAAGCGTACTACGATGCCGCCTCGTTTGGCCAGTTACAACTGACCTACCGGGTTGCGCCCAATGGTCTTCAGGACGTCTACACCCTCCCGAATCAGATGGCCTTCTACAGTCCGGATGTGGGTTTCTTCGATCCGCTCAAAGTGGATCGGTTGGTGGTGTTCGTGAGGGACGCCTTCGCCGCCGCTGATCTGGACCCATCCATCACGTTCGCCGATTATGATGCCTTTATTGTGGTTCATGCCGGCTCGGATTTGCAGCATGACCGGTTGCAGAACAGCCCGAGTGATTTACAGACCGGTTTCCTTCGGATCGGTGATGACCGGCCACCGGTCATTGTCGACGGCAACAGAGAAGTCCGTGAATTTATTATGATGCCTGAGACAACTTCACAGGATAGTAATATTGGCGCACTGAATACGACGCTCACTCATGAGTTCGGTCATCAACTCGGCTTGCCGGATTTATATAGCACCTTCAATCAGGCCCCGGGGGTCGGTCCTTTCGATCTGATGGACCTGGAGAGCGGCACGGTCGATATCGGAGAGGCAGGAGAGCAGATTGTGTCCGGAGTCTTACCTGCCGGGCTTGGGGCCTGGAGCCGGGCTTTTCTAGGTTGGCTCACCCCTCTGGAAATATCCAGCGACTCCGTAGATGTAGATCTGATCGCTTCCTGGCTTGAGGGCAGTGGTACAAAGGCGGTTAAAGTTCCTATTGCCCCAGGTGAATACTTTCTGATTGAAAACCGGCAGACAGACTTGGATGGCGATGGCGTTGCGTTCCTGAATTTTCAAAATGGTATTGTCGTGGGGCCCTCAGACGCCCATAAGCAGCCGAACAGAGAATACGACTATCTCCTCCCCGGTTCCGGCGTCCTTATCTGGCATATTGATGAAAACGTAGCGCTTGGTGATTTTAATCAGAACGGCGAGAGTAACTGGATCGAGAATGCCTTACAGTGGGATGAGCTACACCGGTTCGTCGATGTGGAAGAGGCGGACGGCATTCAGAATTTGGGATTTACGACGGAAGCTATTCGAGCGGAAGATTTCTTTTTTATGGGTAACAACGAATTGTTCGGTCCTTCAACCTCACCGGATAGTCGCCACTATTCCGAGGGCAATAGTCACGTTACCGTCCACATCCCCAGCGTCTCGGCCTTAAATATGCGTATCAGCGTCACCCGACCTCATGCCAGGCAGGGTTGGCCCATGGCTATAGGCGGTCCAGCAGGCACCCACGCACCGGTATTGGCGGACGTGAATAGCGATCGCTTTTTAGAAACTTTCATGGTGTCCTCTGATGGCCGTTTGTATGCCTGGCGGCACGACGGCACCCGGCTTATAACGAATACGGACATCGTAAAAACAGTAAGCTTCACAGGTGACACGCTTACCGACCCCGCGGCTGTATTTGCTGAAACATCAGGGGCCTTTTTTACCGCACCCGTTATCGCAGACCTTGAAGGGGATGGGGTTACAGATATTATTACTACCGATGCAGAACAGGTCTTTGCCTTCCTCCCGGTAGACGCCAACAATGATGGCCGAGGAGACCTCAAACCCGGCTATCCGATTCGATTGATTCAGCCAGCATCCGGAGGATCGGGACCAGGCCAGACCCAAATTGCTGCCCTGAATGCCCCAAGACTCTTCCAGCTCGCAAACGGTACATTCGGTGTGGTTGTCGGTGCCTCCACGGGGGGTTTGTTCGCGCTTGAGTCTGATGGCTCCGCCCGTTTTTCAATCAACCTCTCTCAACATATCAACGAGCGTATGATCGTGCCTCCTGCCACGGCCGACCTGGATGGAGACGGATCGGATGAACTAATCGTCGTCCTGGCCTCAACCAGCGAGGGTAGAATACAGGTTGTCAATCTGGCAGGTGTTACGCTGTGGACCCAACCTACGCGCCTGCTCGGACGGGCGTCAATGCCACTGGTTGTAGATATCGACGGAGATGGGGCGTATGATATCGTTTTAGCGGGTGCCGATGGCCAGGTGAATGCCTGGACAAGTACCGGAGAAATTAAGGCCGGATGGCCGGTTAACCTCGGATCCGACATCGGCGGACCACCAGCTGCGGGTGACATGGATGGGGATGGGCTGCCGGAGATCATTCTGGCAGGCAACAATCAGCTCTTTGCACTGCACGGTAACGGAACCAGTGCCAGCAACTTTCCGATACTCATCGATCGGGTAAATCCCATCGGCCTTATTAAATCCTCACCCGTTATTGGTGATCTGAATGGAGATCGAGTTCCTGAAATTATAGTCGGACTGCCAAACGGCTCTGTGGCAGGTTATCATGAAGATGGTAGGCGGGTAGATGGATTTCCTCTCGGGACCAGTGGCAACATTTCTTCCACGCCTGCGCTGGGCGATCTGACGGGGAATGGTGATATCGCCGTCGTCATCGGATCGGATGACGCGTTTGTTCATCTGTGGACGTTTCGGGGCAACCCGGATATCCTTCCATGGCCGATGTTGGGCCACGACCCTCGCCGTTCCGGGACAGCCCTCGCGGTAACCTCACCATCAACCCCCGGGACCGGCAGCCTTCTGGTCTCTTCATCCGTATTTTGCTATCCGAACCCGGTCAACAGTGGTTCTGCCGGTATCCGATATCAATTGAGTCGTCAGGCAGATCAGGTTCGTATCCGCATTTTCACATTAACTGGCGATCTGGTTGAGGAATTGTCAGGATCGGCTACCCAGAATCAGAATGAGGTAAGATGGAACGTCAGCCGGGTGGTAAGCGGCATATACCTGTGTCAGGTAGAAGCCCGCGATGCGGGCGGTGCCCAAACGGTGTTTTGTAAAATCGCTGTCGTAAAATAACGACAGTTGTAAGGACGCAGTATATTGCGTTTCTAACCCATGGTCAAAATTATCAAATGACGATAAAACATACGCCGGCCAGACAATCTGTGTACCAATAGAGGCAAGCATACATGCAGTATTATATCATTTTACTGATCATATTCATCGGATGGATAGCCCCCCCATCATCAACAGGCCAGGGATCCCGGACCATGCGGGACCGATTGACCATACCACCTCAAACCCAGGACCAAGTCATCCCACAGCGTGTGTCTACGGCACCACCCCACGTGGGTAAAGATCCCAGAAAAGCGTTTCTATTCTCTGCTTTGTTGCCTGGTACCGGTGAACTATACGCCGGTCGGAAACGTGGTCTTTTCTTTACGGCGCTGGAAGTCGGTGGCTTAGCAACGTATGTATTGATGAATCGCCGCGGAGATGATCGAAAGCGCCAGGTGTTTGCATTTGCTGATGCCCATTGGGACAGCACCCGATGTGCGCCGAATTGCCTCGACCCTTCGGTCGGTACGGAAGCGCTGGGCGACCCCGGTAGCCAGCAATACTACGAACAAATTGGTAAATATAATAAGTTTCAAGAGGGCTGGGACGATTACGACCCTACCAGTTTGAGCCTATCAGCCACCCGGCAAACCTATGTCAACATGCGGCATAACATGAATCAGGCCTATAAATTGGCGACCTGGATTGCTGGTGCCGTCCTCTTCAACCATGTCATCAGTGGCATCCATGCCGCCCTGCTTGTTAAATCTGATAATAAACCTGCTGAAGAAATTCAGGAAACACGACTTAAAATTCGGGTGGATAGTTTCAATACAGCAGGAAATTGGGCCCCATCTGCTACGGTATCTTATTCATTTTAGATGTATCGAAAATGAATATCGAAAGTGAAGTGTGAAGTGTGAAGCATGAAGAATTAAAAGAAAAGAGGAGGGCTACCCTACGTTGGGTGATAGGCTGTATTACCTTTCTTCTGACAACAGGCGGAGCCCAGGCTCAAGATGATATAGACCTTTCTGCTCCACCGGACACGTCTTTCAATCACCAATCACCAATCACCAATCACCAATCGAAACGCAAGGCTATCCTCCTCTCCCTTGCCCTCCCCGGTCTTGGTGAGGCTTATGTAGGCAACTGGAACCGAGCCAGGACCTTTTTCATCACCGAAGGGCTCACCTGGACGGGATTTACGGCCTTGAGGGTTTACAGTGGCTGGCGTGCAAACGATTACCGGGTCCATTCCGCTGAACATGCCGGTGTGACCCTGGCCGGTCAACCCGACGCCTTCTTCAGGGATATGGGCTCATTCTCCAGCAGCGAGGTATTCAACCTTCAGCAACTGCTCGCTCAGCGGGAGCGCGCCCGGATTTATACGGGCACGAATACCTGGGCCTGGGACAGCGATGCCTCACGGGAAGCTTATCTTGATATTCGTCGCTCCAGCCGCCGGGCGGATATACGTAGCGTGTACCTCATCGGTTTTGCCCTCGTAACCCGGGTCGTCAGCGCCATTGATGTCAGTCGTATTATCGACCGCGGGTCTTCTTCTTTACCTGCGCTTAATATGTATTTTCCGCCGGACGGTAGCATCCATATGATCCTGGGATACAGATTCTAGACCACCTCTCATAGCCTATAAACGCCTGTCTACAGGGATAATTACCCCATCTATCTAAAAAATTGATGGACCCCATACAAAAATATTGACAATGTCTTAAAAAACGTATACTGATATACAGTTGTTCGCCCAGACGGCAACCGCCTGAAATGATCTGGAGGATAGATCGTCCGGCAGCCCACATTCAGTACGACGAAAAAGTGAAACCGTTGATCACTTAGGAGATTTTTTCTCTACACGCTGAGCCGGACTGTATACGATCTGAGTGAGACTTAATGGATCGCAGGTGTGTGTTAGGGCCGTATTAATTGAGCTGTTTGAGAAAGGATAGGAGGCATGAGTCCACCTGACTTGTTATGAAGAACGCTACATCAGATGTTAGTATAAAGCCGTGATGGGCATGTTGCCATCACGGCTTTTTTATTGGCTTACTGTTCTTTCAATTTTATTTCAAACAACTTAGGCCACAACTTCCCTGTAACGAACAGACGGCTCTTAACGGGATCAAAGGCAATCCCGTTCAAGACGTCCACCGAAGAACTGTGATCTTCAGGCGAAAGCAGGCCGGTCAGGTCAATCCAACCGACCACCTGACCGTTAGCGGGATTGATGCGGGCGATCCGATCCGTCTGCCAGACATTGGCGTACACCTCGCCCTGGATGTATTCCAGTTCGTTAAGCCGGGTAACCGTCCCATTGCCATCTCTGACCGTAACCCGGCCAACCTCGGCAAATGTAACTTTATCACGAAAATATAGATTAGCCGTGCCATCGCTCATGATAAAACGTGTGCCATCGTAGGTGATGCCCCAGCCTTCCGTCGGGTAGGTCACACTACGAAGTTGCTCAAACGTATTTTTGTCGTAGATAAAACCCAGGCGGGAGGTCCAGGATAGCTGAAGGATTTTGTTGTCATACACGACAATGCCCTCTCCGAAGATGGAAGAGGATAAATGATGAACCTGTTCTACACTACCAGTTTGAAGATCAACCTTTCTCAGGGACGAACGCCCCCGGAGGCCGGTACCCTCAAAAATTTTCTCACCCTCTATCATCAGACCCTGTGTGTATGCGTTAGCATCATGAGGATAGGTATTGATCACTTCATAGGTATAATTCCGAATGGGCCTCGCACCGGAAGAAGGCACACCTGGCGTATTCGTTGAAGACTCGGATTCTGATTTCGTGGGTTCCGCGCAAGTGACAAAACTAAGCATTCCAAGCATGACAAAGGTACCCATCAATATATGCAACATATTACCTCAACCTCTTGAAAATATTATCTTTATACTTGTCGTAAATCCTGATACATAATATACGCGTCTACCAAATCACCGCCAGACTGTCTGAATGCGGAAGGTAGCGTGCCTACGATGCCAAAGCCTAACTTCTTCCATAGGGCCACCGCCCCGCGATTGCTACTGACCACAAGATTAAACTGCATGGCCAGATAACCGAGCCGCCTCGCTTCCTCAATGGCATGTTCGCCCATCAAGCGGCCGATGCCATGGCCCCTGTAGACAGGATCAACCATAAACCCGGCATTGGCGACATGGGCGCCCTGCCCCGGCTGATTTGGTTTAATATAATATGTCCCGACCGTGGTGTAACGCTCATAAGCGAGATAGGACCGTACGGGCGGTACCATCCATATTTTGAAGGCCTCTTCTCGACTAATGTCCGACGGATAGGGATAGGTATCCGCCTGCCTCACTACCTGATGAAAAATAGGCCATATTGTATCAAAATCATTGTCCAGCGCCGGTCGAATAACGCACATTTTAAAACCAATGGGTCACGTGGTGTTTAATCAACACAGGTATTTAGGGTGCACAGTTCCATCATTCGCCAATTCAGATCGCCCAATATTTCCACAGATCGTCAGGCACTTCCAATTTGAAGGCCGGGTCCTCTTTCAACCGATGGGCGTATCGGACGATTACCGCAAACCGGGGAGATGGGTTCACATTTACAGAACCGTTATGACATAGACCCGAATGCCAGAGTAACACATCGCCTGCTTTGCCAGTAAACTCCCGGGGCGGCTCCGGGGCGATTTCTGAGAAGATAGGCCGCTGGTGCTTACGGAAATCACCAGCTATTTCATCCGGATGTTCCAGGAAGTACGCATGTGCCGTTAAATGACTGCCCGGCCAGTATATAAAGCCACCACCGCGCGGTTCTACATCGTACAGATTGGTGGTGAACCCCACCATAAAGGGAACATGTGGTTGACCTATGTGCGCGGCAAATCCATCGATATGACCACTCGTCGGCATGGTCCAAGTCGCCGCTTGATCCGGGTTCGGCCACTTCGGGAGAGGCGCACCGCCGCCACCGTGGTCGTCTGGTCCCCGGCAGAAGTCCCCACCGCCGAGCTGTTTACCTATCGTTTGATATTTGTAATATTGCGTCGGCTGTTGGTCCGGCGGGCTAAAATAAAAATCGTTCAACTTCTTTCGATCAGACCAGGTCTCAGGCCCATCCGACCGGACGCCGAGCGCCTTCCATATCTGATCCCGCCAGCACGCGAGCGTGTCCTCATCCACCAGGTTTTCCAATATGAGAAACCCATTGGTTTTAAAAGACATAATCTGATCATCATTCAACCGAAAGTCAGTGTTCAAAGCACCTGCTCCTTGTTCCTATGGCTTGTTTAATTATGTCTTTATTTATCATACCTAAGAATACGTTAAAACGCAATAATGGATTTAGATCAATGATCGATGCGGATTAATCCAACCCACAAATGTATTAATAGTTCTGTATCTCATGAAATGCGCCTGGGAAATACAGCACATCGGCCAGGATCGCCAGGGCAGCCCCCACGACATGGCCGATCAGGATTCCAAGGATCAACGGCTGCGTGGCCCGATACAATTTCATACCGCCCACCCGAAGCAATATAATCTTCAACAACCACACCATAAATACAGGCAGGAACGCACTGCGAATCGACCCGCCTGCCGCAACCACAAATCCGATCGGCGACAGCGGCCACCAGGGAAACACATACCGGGCGATGGTGATCCCCATGACAATCGCTGCGCCGGTTAATAAAAAGATTACCTCTGATCCTGTAATGCTGGTACTGTTCTTCATCCATCCGCCAATCAAGTCATAAAAACCGGGATCACCGGCGATATTCTGATAAAAATTGGCTGCACCGCCCAGCCGGTAGCCGGAGTAGGCTGTAAAACAGATGGCCGTCATCACACTGATGCCAAAAGTCACCGCACACCATAGAAAAAGCGTCCTTCCTTCGATGCGCATCACCGATTTTAGTCGGGCGATATGCGAGGGTATGATCATGGGGAAGGTCTTCCAATTACGGGCAAAACCGCTTCCTAACCCTAAGGCCGTCAGGTTATGAGGTGAAAGAGACGCAGAGCCCAGCATCGCGACGGTAAACTGATGGGCATTGATCGGTAGATCAACCATGACCAGGCCCGCTTCGGCCAAAACACGGCACAGCGCCATATAGAAGATAAATACCAGGGGAAGAAAAACAGCGATCACTGGTAACGACATGCCAGTGGTATGCAACCAGAAGATGACGTAAAGCAATCCTGCAACACCCAGAATCACGGCCGTTCGGTAGGGCAGCAGTTCATCCTCATCTCGCAGAGATGACGGGCAGCCCCGGATATGTTGCCATATCTCACCAAAATGACGCCGGGCAATCCAGAATCCCCAGAGTACAAAGGCGATCATACCGCCAATAAACTGCACCGCGACCAACCCGCCCGGTACCGCGGTACCTGAACTGGCATTGATACCCACACGCGTCAGAATACCCTGCTCTAACGTGTTAATGATCTGAAAAAACCAGATGCTGAATAGAATATCTACGTTCATGAAGAAGGACATGGTGAACGTAATGATGTTCATGCGGATGACCTGCGCGGGAAAAGCGTGACCAAATTGGATGGCCGTCCCATTGGTCGCATTGATGGGAAACGGGCTCCAGTCCAACCAGTATCCGGCAATATTCCAGAGCATCATAAAAAGCGAAAGGGCCACACCGATAGCAAACATCCGGCTGCGCATAAGACCCGGCCAGGGCGAAGGGTCCTTTTCCGACGTTTCCGTCAAGGCGACCGGCACTTGCGCGAGCGGATAGGAAAGCCGTTCATGCTCTACCCACTGCTTCCGCAGGAGGACGACCAGACAAAGACCAACAGAGAGCAGGCCAGCAAACAGGGACGACCACCAGAACACCGGAATCACCCAGGAACGCCACGGAATGGGGAGGGAATCTCGTATACCCTGATAATACCCCGTCAGCGCCCCATCTCTGTCCGATATAACAACCCAGTCAGGGAGGTAGAAAAAAAACAGATCCTCCCATTGATTTTCCGGCGAAGCGTAATAATGCGCCGTGACCATCATGCTAATGAAATAATTCGACATCCCCCAGGAAGGGACCATGAACCCGATCCAGCCCAGGCAGAATACAAACAAAAGTTCCGGATACCGCAATCCCCAGGACGGGCGGATAGACTTGAGAAGGATATTGGGACCGAGCACGCCCAGGAGGAACGGGATCAGGATGCCAAAATCGATATGGGCAAAGGTAAGATGCACATAGCCGACATGGAAACTGCCAGCCAGGGAGAAAATATTGACTACGATGGCCAGGGCCAGTCCGATGAGAATGGACCTAGGCGTGGCGACGGTGGAGGAGGTGATGGACATGGTTTAAAAATAAAGCGTGGAAGGATGGGAGGATGGGGGATAGAATGCCGTGTCTGGTTTCTTTCCTGTCATCCGTTCACCCTTCTTCTATACTCCGTATAACTCGCCGAATTTTTCCTCCATATAGGTCAGGAAATAATCCGCGGACAGGGTTTCACCGGTGACCTGTTTTACCAGGTCGTTGGGGCGATAGGTCATGCCTAATTGATGAATATTTTCTCTGAGCCATTCACGTAGAGGCAACAATTCGCCGCGTGCAATCTGCTCTGTCAGATCGGGCAGCGCTTTTTGTACGGTGTGGTAGAACTGGGCGCCGTACAGATTACCGAGCGTATACGTCGGAAAATATCCGAAGCTGCCATGTGACCAGTGGATATCCTGCAAGACGCCATCCCGATCATTTGGCGGTGTGATACCAAAGTATTCTTTCATCTTGGTATTCCATATTTCCGGTAGATCATTCACAGTATATGCATCGGTGAACAGGCCCCGCTCGAGTTCAAAACGTAGCAGAATATGAAGGTTGTACGTCACTTCATCGGCCTCGACACGAATCAGCGACGGCGTGACTTCGTTAACTGCGGCATACATATCTTCCTCAGTGATCCCTTGCATATTTTCCGGAAATGTGTTTACAAATTGAGGGTGGAAATGATGCCAGAACGCCCGACTGCGACAGACCATATTCTCCCACAGGCGTGATTGCGACTCATGGATGCCCAGTGAGACAAATTGACCTCTCGGCGTCCCTTCATGATTTATATCCTGGCCCTGTTCATAAAGGCCATGGCCGGTTTCATGAATAATGCCGTAGAGAGATTGGGCAGGCAAGTCCTCGGTATACCGCGTGGTCATCCGTACATCCTGGATGCCCATATTCGTACAAAACGGATGCGGCGAGGTATCCAGCCGACCAGCCTCAAAATCAAACCCCATCTGTCTGGATACCATGATACCGAACTGGCGTTGATCTTCAATAGGGTAGTTTTTTCTGAGAAAGTCGGTGCGGGGTGTGATCCCAGAGGTCTTTATCCGTTGCACAAGATCCACGGTAGGCCCTCGTAGAGATTCGAACACCCCGGCTATTTCCTGCGTGGATGCACCGGGCTCATATTCATCAAGAAGCGCATCATAGGGTTCGCGCTCATAGCCAATAGCTTCAGCGCTTTCTTTCTGGAGATTAACCAGTTTCTCAATCCAAGGCGCAAACGAGGGAAAATCGTTATTTTCACGGGCCTGCATCCACACTTCTATGGAGGCGGAACTGGTTTCCGCCAACGCTTTTACCAATCTGGTCGGTAATTTGCTCGCCCGTTCATGCGATCGGACGATTTCTCTTAAATTGACCTGTTGGTCTGCATTTAATTCTTCAGACCGAGCTCCTTCAATGGCATCGCTCATTTCTTCGGATATGAATCGTGTGTGCGCCATACCGGATAAAGTTGCCAGTTGACGCCCACGCGTCGGCGCGCCCTTTCGGGGCATATAGGTCTCCTGATCCCATCCCATCAGAGCCAATGCCCCGTAGATATCTCCTACATCTTGTTGTATAATCATCATTTGATCATAATGCTTACCCATTCCATATCTCCCCTTTACGATTTCATTAACGGCAATTCCTCTTTAATTTGCCATTGTAGACCATGATATGCTGTTCTGAGCGCCTGCTCAACGAATGCCGGCGTATCACCACGCGCGAAGATGAAACCAGGATAACTGGCACCTTCTGGTAATGGCGTCAAAATTTCCCCTTCTTTAACCGTGATCACAACCTCTTCAATGCCCGCCACCTGCCCGGCGGCCTCCAACCCTTCCACCCGCTCGAAAATGCCCCCTCTGGGGATAGGCAGCATCATGACGCCACTGGCCTGCTTGCGCTGTTGTAGCACTTCGACATCCATATATAACGCCTGACGTAAAATAAGCTCTTCCAGCGAAACGCCCAGACCAAACTGCAATGTGCGTGAACACAGGCCACCGATGGACCGACCTGCGACTTCGATGACCCAGGGACCCTTGTCGTTTGTTCGAAGTTCGGCGTGGATGGGACCTTCCGACAAACCGACGGCCCTGGTCGCCTGCTCTGTCATGTGTATAATCGCCTGCTGAATCTCTTCAGACAATCGGGACGGCGTGACATAAATCGTCTCTTCAAAATAAGGCCCCTCCAGTGGATCAGGCTTATCGAAAATAGCTAATACGCGGAGTTTGCCCCGGGTCAACAGGCCTTCTAAGGCTACCTCTACACCGGGTATGTAGGATTCGACCAGAAGACGCTGGGTATCGGGATCATCACCGGGTGCTATATCTGGCGAATGTTGCAGAATTCGTCCAATCCTATGAAAAGCATGGACAAAGGTCTCCGGGGTATCTACGCGGATGACTCCCCGGCTCGCGGAGAGTAAAATGGGTTTCAGGACACAGGGATAGCTTTGCTCGGATGCTATTTGTACGGGATCATCGGTCAACTCATATCGTGCATACGCCGGTGAGGCCACGTCAGCGCGTTCAAGCAACGTTCGCAGTCGGTATTTATTGCGGGCAGCGGCAGCGGCAGCGGGCGCATTGTGCGCTAAGGCCAGGGCCTTACAGGCCCTGGCAGCGATCGCCGTGGTTTTGTCATCCACCGGTACAATCGCATCAAACGGGTGCGATCGGGCATAGGCGATAATATCGTCGACAGCCTGTGATGGATCTCTGAAACGCAGGGCCAGAGGTACATTCCATTTATCCGCGAGGACATGACAAAAGTCGGTGCCTACCACCACCTCTATATCCAACTGCTTCGCCGCTTTTAAAAATGGTTCGGCGCGATATGTGGTTGTGGGCATCAACAGCAGAAGACGTTTTCGAATAGGGTCGGCAGGCATGGTCAATGCGTTAATGGGGTTATCCAGTCATCGGGTAATAAGTCCATGAACTAACCCATGATTCCCCTTTGGGTCAAGTGCTTTCCGGTAAATTCCAGACACATTTGTCCTGTTTTTCAACTTTTTTTCAAAGCCTGTGTTTATAGGCCTTTAGAAAGATCGTTACACTGTATCTTGTTGATTTTAATTAAGATATACAATTTACAAAACTCATGTTTGGCATCAAAACGCGCTGAAATGACGTATCGCCCCGTGATTATTGGCTTGTACGGGTATAAAAATTCCTTGCATACCTATTTACAGGCCATTATACTTATTCGTATACACAACTTTCACCTTAATAAACCCGGGTTGTACCGTATACATCACTCGGTCGACTACGGGGTCGTCTTGCACCAAAAGGTGCATTACTCTCATAGAGAATCCTAATTTATAGGGGGGTAACACATGAATCGCGCAGAATTAGCTTCTGCAGTTGCTGACACTGCTGGTTTGTCCAAATCCGATGCGGATAGCGCTGTTGCAGCAACCCTGGATGCCATCAAAGGCTGTCTGGCAGGCGGCGACTCCGTGACGCTGATTGGTTTTGGTACGTTCAGCGTATCAAATCGAGAAGCCCGGACCGGTCGTAACCCGGCAACAGGCAAAAGCATCCAAATTCCTGCCAAGAAAGTAGCCAAGTTCTCAGCAGGCAAAGCATTGAAAGACGCTGTAGCTTAAGAAACACCTTTAAGCCCATCCGGTCTTTTCGACTGGATGGGCTTTTTGTATTTATACCCGGGATTCTGTGATACGGGATTGTCCGCGTTGATTGATACGTGGTGCCCGTAAATCAACCTATCTCCACCCCCACCTCAGCAGCTACCTTCCTTACAAATGCATTGGCGGTCGGAATTTTCTCCGGCGGAATATGCTCAAACAAAAGATAGCCATCGGGATTAATCGCGTGGTAGCGCGTAAGAAAGGTCTTATAGTCGAGCAACCCTTCACCGGGGACCTCTTCGTCGAGATGAGATACCAGATCGTTACCAACACGGATGTCCTTGGCATGGCCGATAGGTGATATGGGCCCCAGGCGATCAAATATGTAGTTCAATTGCGCCGTGCTGTTGAACGCCTGATGGATCGACTCAAAATGATTGACCGGGTCCATCACCACGCGTATCCGCGGTGAACCGACCCGTTCGATCACCTCGACACAAATATCTGGATTTTGCATAATGGAAACGACGTGACATTCGACCACGACCGTGACGTCGTTGGCTTCGGCGTCCTCACCAATTTCACGCAATGTATCGACAAAACGCTGGATACTCTCCGACGTATGGTTGTCCGGATGGGGCGTCCAGGAACCAGCCGGGTTAAGACTCCCGGGGCGGATCAGATGCACACCCGCCTTGAGCTGTCGAGCTACTCGGTTACCGGCTTGAATTTTATCGATAACCCGTCGGCGTACCATGTCATCCGGATCGAATAGACATTCCCCATAGAGCAACAGAAACTGAGCCATCTCCAATCCGAGCGGTTCCCATATCGTCCGTCCGTATGCGCATTCCTCCTCTGTAACCGTAGCCGGGTCACCACCGAAATGGTGACCAAAACCGGTGAATTCCATCTCAAGAACGCTATCAAATTGATCGGCGGTGAACGTACGGAAATCATTCGGCAGCATGTTGACCACCTGAGTGCCGGTCACGCCGATCGTCTTTGTTTCCGAACTCTGATCATTCGCTGCCGGTTGTAACGTATTGGGCAGCATACCAACTACGCCGAGACGCATGAGGTTCCTTTGGTAATAAGTGGCAAGTGACAAGTGACAAGTGACAAGTGACAAGTGACAAGTGATGGACAATTTTTCTGTGATGGGCCTATCCTGTCAAGACAATTATCCGATCGCCATACGTAATATACATCATCTTCATATACCCATCTGCCTACTTATTCCTCCACATTTTCCCTTGACTTAACCAAGGGTGTCGCATATTTTTATGGCTCCATTGTGATGCCGGGTGATACAGGGCATGTGGTACGCCGGGGTGGTGGAATTGGTAGACACAGGAGACTTAAAATCTCCCGGACCTCATAGTCCGTGCCGGTTCGAGTCCGGCCCTCGGTATTCGGTCAGAAGTCAAAAAAATAAGGGCGCTTAGCTCAGATGGTTAGAGTGCCACGTTGACATCGTGGAGGTCAGTGGTTCGATCCCACTAGCGCCCATTTTAATTTTCTTCAATATACCTGCAGTCCTTGTCTGCGTCGGTGTGATTCACATAACCGACCTGACCGAACGAATCCTACCGGCTACACTTTCTTCTTTCAAACTATATCCACCAACTTACTCACGTAGGGCGCGGAGTTTTCGCATCCGAGAAATACTGTAAGCGCCGCACGCAACGCAAGGATATTGGTCATATTCGCGTTCCAAGTTGAATTTGCACTCCCAGCTGAAAATTAAAATTTCCGCGTCCCCCGTGCATTCTCCGTACCCACCGTGCGAAAGCGCTGATTGATGAAGGCGCCATCGGAGACCTCTTTTTATGCAACGGTCCTTCCTGGGGTACTCGGCTATCAAAGGCTGGCGATTTGATCTCGCCCAGGCCGGCGGCGCTCTGATCGACGCCGGGAACATCGCATTGACCTGCTCCGGTGGCTTTTAGGGGAAGTCGTATCCGTCCAAGGGGAATCGGGCACCTACATCCATACACAGATGGGCGGCGAAGATACGGCATCTATATGGCTTCGTTTTGCGAACGGGGCCATTGGCCATCCGGTTTGTAGTTGGGGCATCGCCGTCCAAACACGGGAAGAATCTCTAATGATCGCCGGAATAAATGGAACCTTATGGACCGAGAACGCCGTTCTGATCATACGATATACCATCGACCGGGCACCTGTTGATCAAGAAACCTTTCCAGCGGTTACCTATCCCGAGTCCGTTAAGGATCTGATCTTTCACTTTCTGGACTGTCTCCAACAAAACACCACCCCCGTCGTTACGGCTGACGAGGCCCGCGCCGCGCTTCGTATCTCCCAAGCCGCATATAGGCCATGGAGACAGGGCAAAAAGCGATTTTGTCCTGAAGGTAATGACTTCGCGCTTTTATCAAAGACGACAAGCAGCCAATTACCCTATGCGCATCAACTTCGATCGTGTATCTTCTCGTATTTCCTGGATTCTTCTGGCGCTATCTCTGTTATGTATAGGTCTTGAATGGTCCTGGAAACCTGTTTATGTATGGGGTGGTGTATCCGGTATTTACTGGCTGCTCATTCTTGTTGGCGGGGCGGTATTTCCCCTCGCAATTGTGAGTTTAACCGGTGGGATTATCAGTGGATTCATATGGATCCTCAGATCATTTCAAAGGGATCCAAAACAGGGGATTACCGGCGTCCTTGTTTTCAGGTTGACGACGGCCGGAATCGTATTCATGGTCGCGGTCTATCAGGCCGTGATCTCATTATGGGCACGGATAGATACACTGATCGCCGGCGAACGTACCTACTACCAGGCCAATACCACACTCTTTGAAATCAACTTCGGCCTATTTGAGAGCGACCGTTACGGTATTTTCTCCCGTCAGGTCTACCGATCTGACAATTACATAAAGCCAATCCAGATTGCCCTGCATTATGATAAAACAACGGGTACCATCCTTATCGAATCAAACGCTGGAGAAATCATTCATACACACGTTGTGCCAAAGGACTGATTGGGATGATCTGATTGGAAAATAGGTGCTCTACTCACATGATGCATTACAGAACACTCGGAAAAACAAATCTGAACATCTCCCTGCTCAGCCTGGGTACCGGCGGGGCCAGGCGGTTCGGTCAGGCACAGGGGATGACACAGCCGCAGCAGAACGCCTTGCTGGAACGGGCGATCGAACTTGGTATTAACTATATCGATACCTCCGGAGGCTATGCCGACAGCGAAAAGATTTTAGGCCGGGCACTTGCCGGTGTATCTCGTTATCAATATATTCTATCCACCAAATGGGCGATGTATAAAGGGGATCAATTGGCGGAAGATCCTCAACTGCTCATTGATGCGGCCGAACGCAGTTTGCGCCGATTGGGTACAGAATATATTGATATCATGATGTTCCACGGTATATTGCCTCATCTATACCACGATGTCGTAGACCGATTTTACCCGGCCATGCAGCAATTGAAAGATGAGGGGAAAATTCGTTTCATCGGGTTCAGTGAAGCCTATGGCACGGATCCGGCGCATGAGGCCATCGCCCTCGGGCTGAAGACGCATCCTCACATCTGGGATGTGGTCATGGTCAAATACGGCATCCTGAATCAGAAGGCCGATGATGAAATTTTGCCTTTGGCGTTAAAACATCAGGTCGGCGTGCTCAACATGGCGGCGGTACGGATCAAACTGCCTGACCCTGTTCTTCTGGAAGCGTTGATCGCCGATTGGAAACAACGGGGCCTGATTCCCACTGATGCGTTACCGGCCCATAATCCGTTGGGCTGGCTGGTACATGGCGAGGTCGATTCGGTCATCAGTGCAGGCTATAAATTTTCAGCCGACCATCCGGCCATCTCTACGATCTTAACCGGTACTGCGACCATCTCACACCTGGAGCAGAACGCCCGAGCGCTGGAGAACCCTGCATTGTGTGCGGCCGATACCACACGGCTCAAAACCCTTTTCGGCCATATTGCGGAATATGCGTAGCGCGTAACCAGGAGGATACGGAGTTTCCCGTGGTTAAACTTGAGAGGCCAACCATGAAAATTACTGATGTAAAAGCCGTATACCCGAAGTGGCCTAACAGGGCCCAGGGGGCCTGGCAGTCGCATTTCTGGCAGATCGTGGTACGCATTGAGACGGATGCGGGCGTGACGGGTTATGGATATGGCGGCGGCGGAGAGCCGGGAGTGCTGATTATCAACGGGCATTTACGGGAATTATTGGTCGGACGATCCGTAGACCGTATCGAGGATATCCAAACCATCTGGGATCATCTGTACTTCAAATCACTACCGTATGGCCGTAAAGGCATCGCGCTTATGGCGCTCAGTGGCGTCGACCTGGCCTTGTGGGACCTGCTTGGCAAAGCCGAGAGAAAGCCCGTGTATGATTTACTCGGCGGCCTGAAGAAGAACCCCATAAGAGCCTACGCGACAGGCCAGGATTTTGCCCAGGCACGTGACCATGGCTATACGGCCGTCAAATTCTCCCATCAATGGCAATCAGACGCCGACTACGACACGGCGATCGCATACGCAAGTCAGGCAAGGGCGATGTTCGATGCCGACACGCTGCTTATGATCGACTGCTACATGTCGTGGGATATCGATGTTACGCTGGAGATGCACCGATTACTGGCCGAGCATAACATCTACTGGTTCGAAGACGTCCTCACGCCCGACCATCTGGACGACCTCGCGACCTTGCGTCCGCAACTCGCGCCCGTGCTTCTTGCCGGCGGCGAACACGACTTCTCCCACCACAGCTTTGCCGACCTCGCCCGTACCGGCGCCCTTGACCTCTGGCAACCCGACCTCACCTGGTGCGGCGGCCTCACCGCCGGCCTGCGTATCCTCGACATCGCCCGAGCGCACCATATACCCGTATGTCCCCACCGCGGCGGGGAAATCTGGAGCCTCCACTTCATCGCCGCCACCGACTGCATGGACCTCGCTGAATCGCATCCAGCGCGGTGGAATACGCCGGCAGATCTGCTATGGCCGGATGAGCCACAAGTGGTGGATGGGGTGTTTACGTTGCTGGACAGGCCGGGGTTTGGGGTCAAGTTGAATGAGGCTATGATGTAGGGTGTTTTAACGACACTTCATATGAAAATATATAGTCTATCCTGCCATGCGATCCATCATGCAGACAAAGCCCGACCTCCTTGCTGAAAATATCGGCTATGTTGAGTTGTCTTTTTTGATAAAGTCAAAATATCAAGGGGGGTGAATTACTATTGTTGGCCCGGCAAAAAAGTATAGAAGTGCACTCCAAACCGTTCCAACTTACCCAGTTCTTCCCATCAATTATATTCTTCATAGGGAAATGGGAGAGTCTCCTACATGCGTCGGAAGACACCATACGGTCTAATGTAAGATTGGGGTTATCTCTACCTTACAACTAACGACAGCGGTGAGGGAAAAAGCGGCCTGTTAAAAATATCACCGAGGATGCATCCAAATAACAGCACTCAAGTGATGGTCGGACTCATTAATCCACTGGTGTTCCAACCAGAACTACACTCATGACGTTAATCATTTCAATTGGAGCGGCCCTGATGAATAATTATCTCGGCATAGGCCAATAACCCTGCTTGCCGCTGGTTATTGGCCTATGCCTAACAGCACCATCTCAAATATTATTTTAGCACCAACACCAGTTTAGCATATCCCTCTTGACATCCACCCCCTCCTTATTACTTTACTTACAGGCTGCCCGGAGACAGCCGCCACGGCCGCGGGAAGGACTGAGTCCATCTTCACTGCATTATAGAAAAACCTATCCACCTTCTTTCTGCCTGTGGTTGCGGACGCCGGGCGATCCATGAGAGAGGGCTCCAATGCCGCCGAAGGTCCTGCCTTCGCAACCCAGTCTTCTCCAGCTAAAACGCCAGGCCAAAGAGTTACTCCGTGCGTATCGTCTCGATGATACCGTGGCGGTAAAACGCATGCGTGCGTCGTTGACCGACGCACATACCCACGTGTCGTTGCATGATGCGCAGGGGGTGCTGGCACGAGAATACGGATTTGCAAGTTGGGCGAAACTGAAGCGGCATGTGGAGACCCTGCTACATCACAGGGGGTATAATATGTCTGACGTACTACAACAATTCATTCGGGCAGCAGACCGCGGCAATGTCGAAGAAACCAAAACGTTACTGGAGCAACACGCGGATCTCCATACCCATCTTGATGAACCGCTGCTCGCTTTCGACACGCCACCACTCGTCCACAACCGAAACAACCGGGAGATGGTAGACCTGTTGCTCGACTACGGCGCGGATATCAATGTAAAGGGTCAGTGGTGGGCTGGCGGCCAGGGCGTTCTTCACGCCGCCGAACCCAAGATGGTGGACTATCTCATTTCACGAGGTGCGGAGATCGACGTGCATGCGGCGGCCCGTATCGGTATGCTGGACCGTGTCAAAGAACTGATCGAAGCAGACCCGTCGCTGGTCAATGCCAAAGGACCGGATGGTCAGCGACCGCTGCATTTTGCCGCAGCGCCGGAGATCATCGATTATTTGCTGGAAAACGGGGCCGACATCAACGCCCGATGTGTGGATCATGAATCTACCGCAGCGCAATACGCCGTCGGTAAAACGGAACGATGCCGGTATCTGATTGAAAAGGGTGCCGACGTGGATATCTTCATGGCATGCATCTTAGGCAACCTGGATCTGGTAAAACAGGTCGTCGAAGCAGACCCGGACTGTGTCAACGGTCATACGCCGCAAGGGTTCTCCAAAGATGAGTCTGGGGACGGCTATATCTACCCGCCGACACCGGACAACACGTCCGCCCATATCTACGTCTGGCAGATCGGTCTGAACATGACGCCTCATATGGTGGCGTTGCGCCATAGCCACGACGCCATACATGCTTATCTGCTCGAACACAGCTCGCCCCTGCGCCGTCTTATCGACGCCTGCATACGGGCCGAACAACGGCCGATGGAGCAAATACTGATCTCCCATCCGGGGCTGGACCTGACCCTGTCAAAGAAAGATGGCGGTGTGCTGTTCGGCCGCGGGTTCTATGAGTATTACCACAACACCGGGTTTGATGTCGCGGCCTCTATACTTGCGTCCATTGACGCCGGATTCAGGCTTACTGCCCATGCAGAGATGGGCGGTACACCGCTGCATTGGGCAGCCTGGTATGGCTGTGAACCAGCGGTCGTTACTCTGATAGAACAAGAAGCACCGATTGAAGCCGAAGACTGGACATTCGGGAGTACCCCCTTGCAGTGGGCAATCCACGGCTCCATACACGGCCACCATTCCTACGGAGACCATTATGCTATCGTAGAACGCCTGCTCAACGCGGGTGTCAGGACCGAAGGCCTAGACCGACCAACGGGAGACAGCCGGATTGACGCCTTGCTGGAAGGAAAATGAGAGAGGGGAATTATGAATGGTAATTTTTAATTTTGATTGAAAACCGAAATCCATGGTAACGTTAGCACCTCGATATTTGACTTCAAATCAATCATCATTCATCATTCATCAATCATCATTCATCATTCATCATTCATCATTCCCCAGGTGCATCCGCCCTTGTGCTACTATATAACCATTCCGTGTTGTTTGTTCGATTCCGACGGCAACGCTTATCGTTCATCTAAGGTTGTGTAAACAACCCGAAAAGGAGGTAAACTATGAAAACGTTACCCATACAGATAGTGAGAATGGACCAGTGGCCTGGTGAGGTTTGTGCGTAGCTGATTTGAAATGTCGTGTTTTAAGGAAAGAAGTACAATCACGCGTAATACCGCCCAATACACCTCACATACTTTGTGTTTGTTGCGCTACGCGGTACGGCCATTTAAACCCAACAAGCACAACACCCCACGTACAAACACCTGAGATTTTCGAATATCACCTCCATCACCGGTCTGTTCTTCGCCAAAACCGAGCGCCCTTCTCAGCGTAATCTGATCTATGCTGTGTACAATCATAAGTCCGTAGGCCAAATAACGCGCAAAAAAGTCGATGTCAAGGCACCCGAAACGGCCATGTCCGTCAGGCATGGCGATGCAGGGCAATGCAGAGCGCGGCCTTTGAAACCGTTCGACGCCAGAAGGAATATCGTACACAGCCTAAAACAGAGACAGACGGGCACCCTTGTTCCATGCCTTGTCCTGTAAGCTATAAGATCCATGTCGTGCGGTAGGGCCAGTATTTTAAAAAATGATATTACCATTTGTGATGAAAGCCACGCATAGGGCCTTCGAGCCCTGCGGGGTTTGTCATTTTCAATTGCTCTCTGGAGAATCTTGATGGCCAAAACCGTCTATTACGGTACCACCATGGAAGAAGCTCAACGGATAGCCGAGGGTGATTACGCTACACTCGTTGACGGTATGATATATACCCAGGCACATCTGCGCCTGATGCCGGCCATCGGTGATGCGGAACGCTGCCGGGTGAAAGATGAAGATCAGCCGGCGGTGGTGCATCTGCAAATTAAATACAAGAGTCTGAGTCCAGGTAATAAGGCCAAAATTAGATCGGCCAGGCTGATGACGGACAAAGAAATATTGCACCTTACCGGGTATACGTTTAACAGAGCAGGCTTCGGCGATCTGCCCTCCGGTATAGTAGTACGGTTATGTCACAGGGATTATATGATCGAATGTGATGGCCGGGAATACCGGTGCTCACTACGGCGCAAGCTGACGCCGGTTCTACGTAGTGGTAGCGATAAACCGCTGACGGTCGGTGACCGGGTCAAACTGACCCTCGTCGACGATCATACCGGGGTCATTGAGACGGTGATGGGGCGTACGACGGCATACGGTCGGACCCGGGTACGGACCGATGGGCCCAGACAGACCCGTCGTCCTTCTACCGTCCTGGCCAATCTCTCGGGTTTGATTATTGTTAACGCCGCATTGCAACCGCCACTCAAACCGGCGATGATAGACAAATTTCTTGTGATTGCGGCATTCAATGGGATTTGTCCCATAGTCTGCCTCAACAAGATTGATCTGGTTGAGGACCAACAACCCCTTCTTGATCTGATCGGCATTTACAGAGATATTGGTTATGATACCGTCATGACGAGTGCGGAAACAGGCGAGGGGATTGACGAGCTTCGGGCCTGGATGCAGCATAAGACCTCCGGGTTGGTTGGCACATCGGGCGTAGGGAAATCCTCCTTGCTCAACGCGATACAAACCGATCTCCGTATTGCAACAAAAGGGGTAAACGAGCGTAAGGGCGGGAGGCACACCACGTCAGCAACGCAGTTGTACCCGCTGGAAGGCGGCGGCTATGTCGCCGATACGCCCGGTATCCGAACGCTTCAATTCATGAATATAGAACCGCAAGTGCTGCGGCAGTATTTTCCGGAAATGCAGCAATTGAAAGAACCTTGCCACACACAGCCCTGTTATCATACAGGCGAACCCGGTTGCGCTGTTAAGAAAGCCGTAGAAGACGGCATCATGGCTCCATCACGATACGAAAGTTATCTGCGTTTTTGTGGCGGAAGATAGGGACGCGTTGGGGTAGAACACATTGGTAAATGGTTGACCTGGTGCTTTAAGGGTATGGCCTTTTACTCGGAACTCAAAACTCAGAACTCAGAACTCAGAACTCTAAAAGAGGTTTTCATGCAGGAAGGTATTGTACTCAGTGCCCCCGGTGGCGGATACGAAGTCCTGGTCGGCGATCAGCGGATTCAATGTTCCCTGCGGCATCACATCGTAGAAGCCGATGAGCGACATCGGGATGAGACCAAAGAGATGCCGTATGTAGATCTGGTGGCTGCCGGCGATCGTGTAGGCATTGCAACGCCCGGACATCAGGTGAGCGCGGCTATATCGAGGAACTTTTACCACGGTCAACGCGTTTCGGACGGACCCGGATGGATGGATGGCGTCAAATCATCGTGGCCAATCTTGATGTCCTCTTAATCGTCTTTGCCGCACGGCATCCGCAACTCAAACTGCGCATGCTCGACCGGTTTCTGGTGACGGCGGAAGCGTCGGGCCTGCGACCGGTCATTATCATTAATAAGATGGATCTGGTAGAATTTGAAGACCTGAAGAATCAGATGGCCCTGTACGAAAACATGGGCTATTCTGTGCTGTATACCAGCGCCCAGACCGGTTCAGATATCGAGGAAGTACGGTCCGTTATGACCGATCAGATATCCGCCTTTGTCGGTTCGTCCGGTGTGGAAAAATCATCTCTGCTTAACGCCATTCAACCGGGCCTGCAGCTTCAGGTGAATAATGTGGATGAACGCTGGCATAAAGGGCAGCATACGACTACGGCGGTCACGCTGTTGTCGCTGGGATTCACCGGCTATGTGGCTGATACGCCCGGTGTTCGTACATTGGGATTGCTTGACATCGACGAGACGGATGGTCTCGATAAATTCTTTCCGGACATGAGGGCGTTTATTCCACAGTGTCAACACCGCAGTTGCCGGCACCACCAGGAACCGGGATGCGCCGTCAAAGCCGCAACAGAAACGGGGGAGATCGCCCAGGACCGGTATATCAGTTATCTTCGACTTTCAGGCATAAAAGAAGGACGTTTTGAACGACATGCCAGTAAGAAAAAAGATAAAAAAATGCAGGACAGGAGGCGAAAACATGCGCGCAGATGAACGTCTCAGTCAATCGGTCAGCCCAGAGGATGGGACGGCCGAGCAGGAACCCCTTAAAGGCACCGAAACATCTTATCTGGCTTCCCTGGGCCTGATCCGGATCATCCATCGAAATAAGCAGCGGATGGCCCAGTTCCAAAATCGAGTTCGTCAGGCGGATTTTATCGACCGGCCTAATATGCGGATGGTTGGTGCCGCCCGATCTCACGCTCAGACCCTGAACGACCAGATTGAATCTCTGGAAGGTGAACGGCTGGATCTCTCTCGTCAGGCCAGTGGCGGTATTGTGCTCAAACAACCGCAAGAACCTGATATACGATGGATCTGGTGGTGGCTCAACGAACCGTCGGTGCAATTGAATCTACCGGCTACCTTTCCTGCCCTGCAGTTCTTTACCGACCAGTATAATACGTAGAGCCGGGTCGAAGCGCATCAGCCCCTGGGCATTTTCCTGGCGACAGGAGAGCTTATCGGTTTTCTACTCCTGAACATCCAGGACCGGCTGGCTGTCCTGGATTTGATCATCATCCGCCCGGACTACCGGAATCAAGGTTATGGCACGGACGCAGTGGTAGCCGCCGTAGAACTGGCCTTTGAACATCTCGATGCGGAAGTTTTTGCTATAGAAGTCGATCTTAACCATGGTCAGGCGTTACGATGCTTCGAAAAGTGTGCCCTGAAGTCCCTGCTGAAAGAGGCCGAAACAGAAACCCTCCAGGAATCAGACCAGGAAACCTATCTCCTTGGACTGCATCAGGATGATTGGTTTCATCGACAGAATCAGACGGAAGCGACAGGAACCGTCTGGTCTTCGGATCAGTGGATGAAAATTACTTTGGGAGATTTCGGGGATCTGGAAAACAGGTGAATCCGCTGGGTTATACTTCAATCTTATCTACAGAGGACACGGAGGAAGTGCGGAGGGCACGGCGTTTAAATTTATTTATTCTATGACGAAATCCTTGCTTTTCTACACGCCATTATATTTTATTGAGATTACAGGACCGATGCCCTATTAGCTTGTATTTTATGTTGAATGGTTTTCAATCACCAACCAGAAACTACCATTCACCCATTAAATTGATCCCCGCTTCAACGCGGGGTTTGACGCCGGATCATCTCCGGTTTGCTGATTAATCGGTATTGGAACGCATCATGTTCTCGCGAAACAGGGTGCACAGATATGAAAGGAGGAAATCGGATATATGAATGATTCACAAGGGGGGTGTATCGTCTGATTTAATCAGATGATGCACTCCTTCAAGTGACCCGGGCGTCTCAATTGAGGCGCCCGGTTTTTTTATACCATCCGAAGATCATGCCATATCCACTACCCTGTCCGATATTCAAACCGGCATTCGACAGCTTGGCCTTACCGGAAAACCTATTTCCTTGCATTCGTCCCTCCGTTCTTTCGGGTATGTAGAAGGCGGAGCGGAAACGATAATCGGTGCTTTTATATCGGCTGGCTGCACGATAGTGGTGCCGTCGTTTTCATGGGGCGCTTATGCCACATGTGCGCCTGAGCATTTGCGACCCAAACGCAACGGTGCCGATGAGGCGTATCTGAATACCATAACGCCTACGGACCGGATCTATACCCCGGATGCATTCGAGATTGGTAAGAATATGGGGGTAATCTCTACGGCGGTAGTCGCGTCACCGGACCGGGTCCGAGGAGATCATCCACTTTGTTCGTTCGCAGCGCTTGGCCCGCTGGCAAACGATCTAATGACAGTTCAAACACCCCATAACTTATTCGCTCCGTTAGAAGAGTTGATGCAGAGAGGAGGCTCTATCCTGCTTCTGGGTGTTGACCTGACTTCGATGACTTTTTTGCATTTTACCGAACAGAAAGCCGGTCGCGTGCCATTTCAACGATGGGCGAATAACAGGCAGGGTGAACCGATGATGGTGGCGGCCGGCAGTTGTTCCGATGGGTTTAAACGATTTGAGCCCACACTAGAAAACATGCGGCAATCCCATCAGGCGGGGCGAAGCCTATAGCAATGCTATCCGGCTCGAGAGACCTTACATCTGGCTGTCGAAGCGATTCAGGCCCATCCGATGATTACACATTGCGACAATCCCCGATGTGGCAGCTGCAACGATGCAATAGCCGGCGGTCCTCTATTATAAAGGTTGAGAAAATTCAAAGGATCGTTGCCTTGCGCCAAAAATTTGTATCTCCAGTTCATCCTGTCCGGTATGGAACAACGCTGGGAAATGCATTATATGACCCCATTTTTTATCGACCGGTTGCTACGCTGAATTTCCGTCTAAAATCATTGACGCCAGCCTTACTGCGTTGTAAAATCTTAACACACAACTTTCCCTGGAACATATAAATGACAGTTTCACAATTATGGTCGCGCGACAGCGATACCCCGTGTGTGTCTTTAGGACCCTCGGGCTCATTTGATGATATGCATCTGTTCGCGCCGTGTGTAGCCTGTGAAAACGGTATTTTTTCGATGTGGTATTGTGGGTCCCGAGGTGCGGTAGAGGATCGAGTATTCCGTCTCGGACTGGCGACCAGCTCTGACGGTATTCACTTTACGAAACATCCGGAAGCCCCTGTCTACGATTTCGGGGATGGCAAACATTCGGTCTTGACCCCTACTTTGCTTAGGCATCCTGAAGGTTCGGTTCTCAGGGAAAACGGGCGGCTACGTATGTGGTTTTCGTCTACAGACTTTGTAACCGGGGATGGCTTACATACCCTCCATGAGACCACAAGTTCTGATGGATTGACCTGGACATCCCCCTCCGATGCGCAACTGGAGAATCTGTATGCACCAACCATTATTAAAGAAGACCAGATATACCGGATGTGGTACATAGATGTTCGTGTGGATCCCTGGTGCATACGGTATGGTGAAAGTTCAGATGGGGTTTCATGGATGATTCAGGACACGCCGGTATTGCAATTGGATCAACCATGGGAAGCTGGCCGGCTTTTCTATCCTACGGTACTCAAACTGAACGGCCAGTATCTGATGTGGTACGGCAGCTATCACGGTCCGGAAAAGCAGAAGACAGCCCTTGGTCTTGCCATGAGTGAGGATGGATTAACCTGGAAGAAACATACGAACAATCCGGTATTTGAGCCTGATCCAACGCATGAATGGGAATCTCACTATACGACCAGTCAGTCCATTATACCTCTTGCCGACGGTTCCTGGCGCATCTGGTATGCATCCCGAACCAAGCCACCGTTTGTACACAAATATTTCGCTATTGGCACTGCCAAGGGTCAAATCACAACCCATCCCTAAATTATGCCTCCATTCCATCTCGGCAAAACGGCCATCGAACCCCGAACGCCTGTAGTTGCTGGGTCCTATACAACCATTGCATTCACTTATACCGCCGGGCATCCTATCGACGATACCGGTTATCTGAAGATCGTGTTTCGTTATGCCGGTGATTTCGGGCCGCCGCAATTCTCCAACGCCTCGGCCCCCAATTATTGCACGGTGACTACGACCGCCGATTGCCGCATCGAGCCACGCTGGGATGTCAAAGGCCATACCCGTCCGTGGGGGCGAGCTCTACTCCTCAAAGTCATGGGCGGATTTGTAAATACCGATGAGCACATTACGGTAATCTTTGGGGATACATCGAACGGATCTCCGGGCTGGCAGATGCAGACGTTTTGTGAAGCGACCTTTGAGTTTAAAACGCTTGTCGATCCCATTGCAACCTATCAGTTTAAAGCGTTGCCGGTAGCTCCAACATTGGAAATTATCCCAGGGAAGCCTGTCAGAATCGTTTGCATCGCGCCATCACAGGTACAGGCCGGTACGCCCTTCACCTATGCACTCAAAAAGGAAGATCGATGGGGTAATCCGACCAGCATACCGGAGAAAAAAAATCATCCCGGCGTACCAACACCCGGTATTTTGATGTTTACCGCCGAGGATGATAAAACGGATTTAGCCGTACTAAGTAACCCGATTGATGTGCTACCGGCATTACCCACTCTAAGCCGCTACTGGGCCGATATTCATGGACAGTCTGAGGAAACGGTGGGCACCAATACCATTCATGACTATTTCACCTTCGCCCGGGACTACGGCCTGGTCGACATCGGGGGCCATCAGGGCAATGATTTCCAGATCACCGACGACTTCTGGGCCACCATAAACGACACCACGCGTACCTTTTACGAGCCTGGGCGATTTGTGACCTTTCCAGGCTACGAATGGAGCGGCAACACCCCCTTAGGTGGTGACCGCAACGTATTTTATCAAGACGAAGGCGGTTTGATCAGTCGCAGTTGTGGTGATCTGGTACCGGAAGGGCCATATACCCATTCATCGACCGCAGAAGAGTTGTTCACCTTTTTGAAGCAACAAACCGATCGTAATCTATTTGTGGTCCCCCATGTAGGCGGACGATATGCCGATATCCAAGTGCATGACCCGGATCTGGAGTGGAATGTAGAAATACACTCCGCCTGGGGCACCTTTGAATGGCTTATCGAGGATGCCTTCCGTCTGGGCTATCGTGTGGGCATTTGCGCCAATTCGGATGGCCATAAAGGCCGACCCGGTGCGTCCTATCCCGGTGCAGGTAAATTCGGTTCTTACGGCGGTCTCACCTGTGTTTTGGCACCAGCGCTGAACCGTTCATCCGTGTTCTCTGCCTATCGTGCCAGACATTGTTACGGCACAACGGGCAACAGACCAATCATGGATGTTCGAATGAACTGGACAGACGGCCGTGTGGCTATGATGGGCGACCTCGTTGAGCACAGCAATGGTATCCCTGAACTACATATCCGGGTCATTGGCACAGGTCCTATCGAACGTATCGAGATTCGAAACGGACTTGAGACCATCAAAATAATGAGACCCTATCGTGCCGATGAACTCGGACGACGGATTAAAGTCACCTGGAGCGGGGCCGAGGTCCGCGGCCGTGATCGCATGGTATCCTGGGATGGCGGATTACACATTCAGGATAATTCGATTTCACAAGTCCAGCCTGTTAACTTCTGGAATGCCGACCGGCCTCTTGAGCAGCCGGAAGTGAATCGACTAACCTGGAAATCGGTTACCACGGGTGGTCTGGCCGGTACCATTCTGAGCCTCGATAAATCACAAGAAGGCCTGTTAGAAATCGCCACCATCCAAAAAACGGTATCCTGCCGGATTGATGAAATAGACCTGGAGCCGCTGGTCTGGTCTGCCGGGGGTTTAAAAAAACAATTGGAAGTCTGCCGTCTCCCCGATCAACCGTCGTCTTGCGAATTTGCGTGCCATATGCTAATGACAGATTTACATGGCGGCGATAATCCTATATATATTAAAGTTATACAAGAAGATGGTCATATGATGTGGACCAGTCCGGTATATATCACTCAGTAAGCACCCTGATGCCACGCATCAGTTAACAAGGAGTATCTATGCTGCATATCGGCATTATTGGCTGCGGCGGGATGGGTACGCATCATGCCAAAGTTATCAGTGAAATGCATGATTTGGCGCTTGTAGGCGTGGCAGATCCGATCAAAGACAAAGCGGATCTGCTCGCCAAGGAACTGTTCACCACCGCTTTTGATGACTACCGGGACATGATTCCTTATGTAGATGCCGTTATGATCTGTACCCCTCCCTTTCAACGGACCGACATCGTGATCGATTGCGCCCAGGCGGGCGTACAGATCTTTGTGGAGAAGCCATTTGCACTTGATCTGGAATCAGCGGATAAAATGCTCGACGTAGTAGAAAAATCCGATGTCATTTTGATGACGGGCTACGTGCTTCGTTTCACTCACCCGTTTCAGATTCTATACGAAACATTTGCCAAAGGTAAATTGGGCCGGCTGGTCAATTGCTGGTCAAGGCGATATATGCCGTACGATACCTCAGGTCGCTGGTATGGCGACCAGGCCAAAAGCGGTGGCGTTGAACTCGACTTTGCCAGTCACGATATAGACTGGTTACGATGGGTCGGTGGTGAGGTACGTCAGGTTTGCGGTCGGATAGATCGTATTCGCCCCGGTATTAAGGCGGATGAACATGTACATGCTGTGTTGTTATTCGATGAAGGCATGGGATCCGTTGACGCCAGTTGGGCACCCGGGCTGAGCGATAACTCTATCGGCATTCTCGGCACTGAAGGTAGCATGATTGTCGAACGGGATGGCACCATTCGTCAAAAGATAGGGGATGAAGAAGAAACGACTGTCAAACCGCGTAAAGATGAGACGATACAAAAACACTTCGTCCGGTGTGCTTCACAGAGAAAAACGCCCAAAGTAACGGGTTATGACGGGCGCGCTGCCCTGAAAATCGTCCTTGCTATTCAGGAATCGTCCATCTCTGGCCACTCTATAGGGATAGACGAGGCATAGAACCGGAAACACACCAGAGTTGATCAAGCTACATTCGATGCGTCATCGTCTGCCAGAATGATTTCACAGCAATGGTCCACAATTTCCATGAGGCCACAGAGCCGGTCCCGGCCATTCGGCCTTCATCTTAGACTATCTGCTCATTGAGAATCTAACAAAAGGAGTTATAAAAAGAACGATCGTTCTTTTTATAACTTTGGGGAAATTGTCAGCCCGACAGCGACGACCGAAGGCGGTATGGCGCGCTTGCACGCCTTGCTTGAGGCCTGGCTGTCGTATGTGGAACGTAGCGCATTTCGGGGCGGGTGCTTCTCGCGGCGGGCGCTCTGGAATTCGATAGCCGGGAGGGACCGGTACGGACTTTGATCGCTACGCTGACCAGATCCTGGATAGATCTGCTGATTGATGAGTTCAATCAAGCTCAGGAACACAGACAAATTGGTCCAATTGGCTTCCTGGACCAGGTCATCTTCGAACGGAATGCCCTGGTCCAGGAAGCCAATTGGGCCTATCACCTCTTGCACGATAAAAAAGCGCTCGAGCGGGCGCGCACCGGAATTAAGAACCGATGGGTTAAGGAAAATGCGCGGCGGCATGAATGACGGGTAGCCGTACGGCACGCCGTACATCTGCCCAATCCCTTGCGTTTCCAGCCAGCACGGGTTATCTTTATGTCAGTGCTCAGACAGGGAGCCTCCAGTCCGCGGCAAGGGCTAAGTCCACCTGCTTTGTCTACATTTTAGACCTTCTTTCTGCCTGTTTCAAGCGGACACCGGCGCCAACGAGAGAGGGTTATTATGCCGGAGCAACTTCCTCCTAATCCCAGTATTTATAATCTCAAGAAACAGGCCAAGCAACTCCTGAAGGACCTCAAAGCGGGTTCTACAGAAGCGTGTGACCGCATCCGGGCGGCCATGCCGCGATGGCAGAATATCACGGATAATATTGTACTTCAAGCCGAAGTCCCATTACGCGATGCGCAGCAGGTCATCGCCAGAGAGTACAACTTTTCAAGCTGGCAACAGATGACGACAGAAGTACAGCGAACAGATTGGGCACCGGCGGATCTGCTGGCAAACGCCCTTGAAGCTCAGGATACGATAGCAATCGCCGATCTCATGAAAAAACATCCCCATCTGTTTGATGAAGAACCGCCATATAATGCAATGAGGCAGGCGTTAAGGGAGGACCAGATTGATCTGATTCGTTTCCTGCTGGTACAGGGTCTGGATCCAGACGCCCGCCCATCTGGCGGCGCGTTTCGAAATTCGCCTTTGAGATCTGCGACCAGCAACCCGATGCGGAACCTGCTGCTCGAATATGGCGCGGATGTCAACCACGGAGCTGATACGCCGCCGTATATGGCGGTTATCCACGGGGCAGCCTGGAATCCGGAGGCCATTGAATGGCTGTTGGGTCACGGGGCAAATCCAAATGTTCTGTGTGAGGATTACGGTGGGCTTCGCGCCATCGATTTCGCCTGCGGCGGGGGCAATTATGCACCGAATATTCATGGTTGTCTGGAGGCCCTGATTAACGGGGGGGCGACTTATCAGAATAAGGACGGTCCGGCCATAGATCTGCTACGGGGACGTATGGATCTGCTGGAAAAACGTATGGACAAAGAACCGGAGGTGCTTACGGCCTATCACATGCGCAGTATGGGCCATGGCGGGTATCCCGATGGGGCCCCACTCGGTCTCGGGGCGACCCTGCTGCACCTGGCCGCTGAGCACGACGACCGTGAGGCTGCAAAATGGTTGCTGAATAGAGGGACCGACGTGAACGCGCCGTGTCGTCCGGATGGCCGAAGTTATGAAGACATGCGAGGTGATCACCCGGACTATGAAGTGCATCGTGAAACCTGGCGAAATACGCCATTTGAGGCATCAGAAGATGGCAGACAGAATATCGGCAAACAGACCCCGGTTTTTCACGCAGTAAATCATTCCTATGCCATGACAAAACTGCTTATCGACCGTGGGGCGGATCTATCCTACCGGGCCAGTATTCGTACTGGTGATTGGGCAAGCAATACCCTGCTCGATCAGGTCACGCCACTGGGTTACGCCTTAAAATTTAATGCTACACCGATAGACGACATCGTGTCGCTGTTAAAAGAACATGGTGCAACGGAGTAACTATGTCCCTCTATTCTGCCCTGATACGTCCTTTTCTATTTCAGTTTGACCCCGAATGGATTCACCATAACACCTTGGCGGCCAGTGGAATTTCAGGTCGAATCAGGCCAATACGAGCATTATTGAGATCGATGTTCGTCTTCCATAACGAAAAGCTGGATATACGGATCGGGAACTTATCTTTTCCCAATCCAGTGGGGCTGGCAGGCGGGTTCGATAAGAATGGTGTCGCAGTAGAAGGACTGGCCGCTGCAGGGTTCGGATTTGTGGAGGTGGGCTCTGTATCCGCGTACCCATCGGAAGGGAACCCAGATCGCCCGCGTTTATTTCGTGTACCGAAAGATGACGCCATCATAGTATATTACGGTGTACCTAACCATGGATCCGTGAAAGTCGCTGAACACCTGAAGGATATCCGGTTGCCTGTTCCTCTGGGTATAAATCTGGTAGAGACGAATACGGGTGTACCGATCGAGGCCGAGCAAGTCGTCGAAGAACTGATCCTGGCCGTAAAACCGTTTCTCGGTATTGTCGATTATGTCACGCTTAATCTCAACTGTCCGAACACCTCCGGCGGCCATAGCCCCTTCGATACGGCTGATAATCTACGGAGATTACTGGAAGGGTATGCACAGTACGAGAACATGCCAGCTACATTTGTCAAAGTCGTTCCGACAGATGATCCGGCTAAAATAAACCAGACACTGGAGGCCATGGATCCATTCCCATTCGTCAAGGGTATCATCTTCGGTCTGCCATCCGGCAAGCCGTACACCGAACTGAATACACCGGCGAAAGACCTTGACCGCATGCCGGGCACGCTGTGCGGCCGTCCTGTGAAGACCTTGGTGAATGCGTCTATTCGTGCCTGGTATCCCAGGATGGATCATACACGTCATATACTCGTAGGCGTAGGTGGCATATTTACCGCTGAAGAGGCCTACGAGAAAATCCGGCTCGGTGCCACATTGGTGCAACTGTACACGGCGCTTATTTATCACGGTCCCGGACTTGTTAAAAAGATCAATCAGGGTTTGTGCCGCCTTCTGGAACGGGATGGCTACCGGCATATTAGCGAGGCCGTCGGGGTGGATAATGGTTTGCGCGTGGAATCTTAAAGGGGAAAGGATGTAGCACCTTTCCCCTTGACATCGGTCTTTGAAATTGCTATTGTTTTCACGATTGGCCGGCAAAAAACGATAATACAGCAGGATCCGCCACAGCCAATCCAAGAGGCGCCTGCTTATTCTCGAAGGCATGATTCATGCTATTTGCGTCGAGCGTAAGCGGGCGTTTTTTTTATGTGAAATGCTACGTGGATCTTCGTTTTGATAGACAACTGTCTCATCATGTCACGGCTCTTGAGGTATTTCATGAATGAACATGACCATATGACCCCCATCAGGGCCATTCCCAAGAATGGCCCTCTACGCCTTATAGCGATGAAGCCTTAGCTCAAGATCCTTTTCTGGAACGGTCTTGTTGCATCGCCTTGATCGGTGAATGCACAGTCTCCTGCAACCAATGGCCACCTGCGAATCGACCGGACAATCATCTCCAGGTAAGATTGCGCCGGGCCTTTCCCAATCAGAACGTGGTGGTCAGAAACTATGGGGATGCGGGTGGAAGTGCCCGCGGGTTTTTGGACTCCAACCGTATAGACCAGATTCTCCAGGAGTTGCCGCAGATTAATATCGCTTATCTACGCTACGGAATTAATGACCGAAAGATCGATGGCGTCTCCGGCTGTATCCGATATTTGCGCCTGATCTGTGAGCGCTTGAAGGAAGCCCGTCCTGACGTTGCGATCATCATCGAAACCAATATCTGGGTGGACTATCCGCAACATAACTTACGGGATCGAAATGCTCGCCTGGCCCCCTTATATGAAGCGATGCGCCGTTTTGCAGAAAAAGATGGCTACCCGGTCGTGGATATATTCAAAAAAATGGAAGAAGAGACAGGCAAAGGTCATTGGGATCTACGGGTTCGCTGAATTCCGGGCGGCTTATCAGATATTCTGGATGATGCCTTTGATTTATTCTATGGCGATGATCCGGCCTTCTTCACCAATATACACCCCAACTCACGGTGTATAGGATTTATTGCAGACTTGGAAGTTGCGGTACTAAAGGAGATATACGGGGCCAGATTTCCACAGGCCATGTAAAAGGAAATGTGATGCTCCATACAGATTTTATTTCTTTAGGGCCCGGACAACGGCGTGTGCTGACGGATAGGTTTAGTACCCACCGCTACCAGCGTTTTTTATCGATACGGTGGTAGAAGATTATGTGGGAAATAAGGGGCATGGTGGGCTTCGATGCCTGAGCATGGGACTTCGTCAGATGAAGGAGCGCCTGCATTACTATCAGATCGAGTTGCAGAGTAACATGGCCTATGTAGACTTCGATCTGGTCCCATTTGCATGTTCCATCTACGCAACGACGTTAGTGCTACATGGTAACAATGATAAGATGGTCCCACTTGAATGGGCGCAATCCCTGGCGGATACGGTTTCCCACGCCCAATTTCATATCGTCGACAGCGGCCCACACGGCATGATTTTTCATATGGCGTCCGTCGGGGACATGGTCATCGACTTTATCAAGGACCAACGATAAGTCCGTTTTTTAAATCACCAAATTTCCAAATCACCAAATCACCAAATCACCAAATCACCAAATTTCCCATTCCCGCTTGACAAATTGCACGTGATTCATTTGTGTAGTTGGTTACGCAGAGCCAACATTCGGGTTCGACATTTTACAGGATGCAATCCATGCTTCAAACGGTCACCTCGGAACATTTCTATGACTTTATCGAAAAATTAAAGTCCTGTCGGATCAATTATCTACCGATGATGGCCGGCACGCTGAAAGCTGCCCGTGAACAGTCGGACTGGCTGGAGACGTACGACAATCAATATATCTGGCTGATCGACGATCTGGGTGATGGCCAATGGTGCCTGTACGTTCTGAAAAAAGCATCTCCGGCGTTGTGGTTGTCCGCCGTTCTACCTTCGGATTGGACAAACCGTTTCGAGATACTCGATGCTTCTTTTCCAAATCTGATTGACTGGTTTATGGCCAGGAAATCTGATCAGGAGCTGTACGGTCAACTCGGCGGACCAGACGCGCCGTTGACCATGCTGGAATCATTTCTACCGATATTCCTGAGGTACGGCATGAAACCAGAGTATTCCATGTGGATGGTCCGTGACGGCAACCTGCCGGCGCCCGAAATCATGGCCTGTCCGGAGGAATTCACCATGGAAAGGTATCCGGAACATGGCCTGGACGAACTGGCTTCTCTGGTATCGGATGTCTTTCAACAGATGGATGTAGATTTCTCTATCGACGATGCCCGATCCGAACTCCTTGAAGCACGGAAACATGAAACTTTTCATGACAGTGCCGTCCTCGTACGAGACGAAGCGGGCCGGCTGGCCGGTGCCTATTATTCCGTCATATCCGACCAACCGGACGTGGGGGAGCTGGTCGTCCGCCAGGAGTATCAAGGGCTGGGCCTGGGCCGATTTCTGTTCAACGAGGCCATCCGGTTTATCACCGCCCAACATCCCGGTCAGACCATCCGACTCGGCACTTGCCGGGAATGGACGCGCGCGGTTAGGCTTTATGAACGATATGGCTTTAAACCCACCGAAAAATGGACCTACTTGAGTTTGAGTAAGGATGATACATGATCCGGTCCTTTCATGATCTCACCGAAGCTGCACGCCTGACCGACTTTTATAACGATGAATTTACGCCTCTGCCATATTACTACGAGATAAGTCCTGAAGAGTTTGATATCGCCGTACGGTATCAGGAAGAAAAGTCAGCACTCACCGAGCCAATCTCCTGTACCTCATTACCGGCTTTCGCGTCATAGATACCAACCATCAGCTCCTCAAAGATTTCGATCAGGACCTGACCCGCTATCCGCTGGATATGATCGGGTAATGATGGATGGATGTGATGTACTTCGCCCTTGTATGTCGGTATGAGACGCCAAGGTGGGGCCGAGTATGAGACGCAATATATTGCGTTTCTATCGTGCTGGTTTTACGCTTTTCAGGTTGTCTTACCTTCCCAACCACCATTTCCTATGTTTCCTCTCTCTCCCTACACCGTCTACCTGATTATGTCCGCTGGGTTCATGTTCTGTTTTAATACGGTCGTTACGGTTAACCAGGTCTATCTGGTTAATATCGCCGAACTGAATCCGCTGCAATTGGTCTTACTCGGGACGGTGCTGGAAACGTCGATCTTTATCTTTGAAATCCCTACCGGCGTAGTGGCTGATGTGTACAGCCGGCGCCTGTCAGTCATCATCGGTATGGTGTTGATTGGAGTGGGGTTTATCCTGGAGGGATCGGTGCCCCTGTTTACCTGGATCGTATGCGCTCAGATACTCTGGGGGGTGGGTTATACCTTCACCAGCGGCGCGAGTGAAGCCTGGATAGCCGATGAACTCGGTGAAAAACGGGCAGGGCAGGCGTATTTACGTGGCGCTCAAGCCGGTCAGGTCGGAGCTTTGCTTGGCATTGGTGTCAGTGTCGCACTGGCAAGCATTCACGTGCAGATCGCGGTTATCGGGGGGGGCATATGTTTTGTTATTCTGGGCATGTTTCTGATTTTGACCATGTCGGAAAAAGGGTTCCAGACCGTTTCGAAGGGGGATCAAGAATCATGGCCGGCGCTGTTCCATACATTCAAGGTCGGTGTAGCGCTCATCCGTCGAAAGCCCATGCTCATTTCCATCATGATTATCAGCCTGTTTTACGGCATGTTCAGCGAAGGTTTCGACCGGCTATGGACACCGTATCTATTGACGTCATTTACGTTTCCAGAGACGTTGGACCTCCATCCGGTGATGTGGTTCGGCATCATTAATGCTGTGGGGCTTGTGCTGGCTATTATCGCGATTGAAATCGTCAACCGCCGCATTGATACCAACAACCATCGTACGGTCGTCGTGGCTTTAGCCGTCGTCCATCTACTCACGATGGCAGGTATCTTGGTCTTTGCACGGACCGATCAATTCTCTATCGCCCTGGCTGTCTTGTGGACGATGATTATGGTCCGGCGCATGTACGGTCCATTACTCGCGGTCTGGATCAACCCACAGTTGGCCGCCCCTGTTCGGGCAACTGTGCTTTCCATACGCGGACAGATGGATTCCTTCGGTCAGATGGGCGGTGGTCCTATCTTGGGTGCCATCGCCACCCTCCGTACCATCCCTTACGCCTTGATCGTGTCCGTCGTCTTTCTTATCCCGGCTTTGGGATTGTACGTACGCTCATTCTTTTCAAATCATAAATCATAAATCACCATTCAATAATCATTATCTGTATGGCGTTATGCGAGACGCAATGGATTGCGTCTCTACGGGGCTTGTTGAATGGTGATCTGTTTGTCTTGTCATCCATCATTCATCATTCAAAATTATCATCCCTCTGCCTTCAAATACACGCAATCCGCCGTTCCCAGGCTGTCGAAGATCTCCTCGTTATGGGAAATAAGCAGAATGCCTTTACCTTCCTCCTGTTTGGTGAGCAGCAGGTCGATCACTTTTTTTAAACTCAGGAAATCTAACCCGTTCAACGGCTCATCCAGAATCAACAGTTCCGTATCAAGTGAAAGGGTACGTAGCAGATTCAACCGCTGTTTCTGTCCGCCGCTTAAAAATTTAATAGGTCTGTTCAGGAAGGCATAGTCCACGTCCGACGAAAAATACTCCTTCAGTTTACTATGGATATAATCAAGGGTAATGTGTTCGGGATAGGGCAACCCGGAGAAAATATCTTTGACTTTGGCATTCAAATTCAAGGCTTCGTCCGCATGTTGAAAAACCATCCCGATTTTTCTGCCCCATAGCTGCTGCCAGAACTGCGTTGGGGTCTTATCCGTCAGATGGGTCTCTCCCAGACGCATATCGAAGTCTTGCCCGCGTATCAGCCCCATAATCAGCTTAGCTAATGTGGTTTTACCCACACCGCTGGGGGCTTTGAGATATACAATCTGATGACGACGAATGATCAGCGGCGAAGCACTCTTTGAGCGGGCATAGCGTGACATAATCAGACGTTTTCCAAAAACGGAGATCCCACTTTCTAACCGTAGAAGAATATCTTTCGGAGACCGCCTTAATTTTCTTGTCTTGTGAGACGACGGGGTATCCTGATTTGTTTTCAGCCATTTTAAATAGGATTGGGGTGAAAATTCATTAAGCTGTAATCGATTCTTTTCCAGAGTCAATTCCTTAAAGACAATTGAATTGGTCAGATCGATGTGAAAATTGAAAACTTCAGATATCATCGAATAATCATGGGTGATCACCAAGGCGGTAAACGGGCGTCGCCTGAACTGGTTAAACAAGAAACACAGAAATATATTCCTGGTTTCATTATCCAGACTTCCGGTTGGCTCATCGAAAACGAAGATCGTCCGATCCGAGGGGGTAGCCTGTGTCATAAATAATTCAATCTTTTTAAAAGCCATAGCCAGCAGAAATCGCTGCTTTTCACCACCGCTTGGTCGATGCGGCTGAGGATACACCCGCAGTAACTCCTGCACGCCCAAACCCTGTGTGGTTTCCCAGAGCTGATTTAAAATTTTCGCCTCGGTCCGTGCTTCTGCTAGGGCACCTTCCCGAAGCTGATCCTCAAACGTCATAAGTGGATTCAAATGAGATGAGGGTTCCTGGAACACGAAGAAACCGTCTACTTGCATCTCTACGACCTGCTTGGATTCTGTATATTTCTCGTAAGGTACCCCGTTAACGACCACATCGAGTTCCTGAGGGTCGAGCAGACCGTATATCACTTTCGCAATGATAGATTTTCCAATACCCGATTCACCGAAGAGAAATGTGATCTTGTTCCCGGGTATCTCAAAACGATCCATTTCCACCAGTGTTTTTTCCTGGGAAGAAATATGAATCTGGTATGCAAAGGTCGCGTCGCTCATCCCTTCAGCACTCCGTACCGTTTGGCAAAGCCGTTGGAGATATAATAGATGGATAACAGCGTAAAGACTATCAGGAAGGCCGTAGTCAGACCCTGAAGATGCTGGAAAAAAAGATTGGGCAGGTAAGTCAGGTGCGTCAACGAATATCCGATCGCCAGGATATCCTGCTTGCTGTCTATTTTGGCCAACATACTGCCCAGCGTGATAGGCAGATTCACGGGACTGACATCTGTAGAAAGGCCGACGGAGATAATAAAGTCCACGCTGCATTGTAAAAAAACAGCGACACCAAAAATGGCGATCAGCTTGTTAATGATGTGAGCCAGACTGTTTTTCCAGAGAATTTCAATATGTATAATACGGTGTTCTGATATACCACAGCACAGCATGGCATTGACAAAGTCGAGGGTATGGTAATGGTCGATCCGTTCCCGAATAAGATCTGCTAATTCCAGAAATATGAACAGGCTGGTCAACATCGCCATCAGGATCATCACGGAAAATTCGCTGCGTAACACATCCTGGCGCAGCAGCAGCGTGATGAGGACATATCCCGCCAACACACCGATAATCTGCGGTATAGATCGAATCACATTTAGCAAAAAAGTCAGGCACAGGGACAGCGCCTGTTTTTGTGACCGTTCCAATGCGTACAGACCGACAGCTGCTCCCCAGCCCAGAATACAACAAAATACAATAACCAGCCCAGCGATAAAACAGGTGTGTATGAAGGCCGACTGGATCTGCGCAAACGCCGGTGCATTCAGGAAGATCCGGTTCCATATCCAGAGCATCACGATACCGGCGATCCAGATGCTCGTCCAGAGCTTATCTTTCTGAAAATATAATTGTGTGGCGAAGGTCTGTATCTGTTCTCGATTTATCATGATGATCAGGATGGAAGAAGGGCGGGGGTGGCGCGGTGGGAGGAATGATATGCCCCATCCGGCCACCCGGCCATCCGGCCATCCGGTCTTTCACTCCTTCTCACCCATTCTCATACCTTCTGGCTTCGTAGTCCTTCCACCCGTCCACACCAATTTCTGTAACTTTGACGACCAGAAAGAGACACATGAGAATAAACAGAACGATATCATACTGTTCAAACAGCATGTTTTGAAGCAATTCATATGACAAATGGCCATGAATATTCAGGGCCATTTCAATAATGATCAGGCCGGTAATCAAAAAAGACGCCTGCTCTTTCAGCGTCAGGATATATTGATAACGGGCGTTGATATAAATATGTTGAAAAATATGGTCGGGAAAATGTTTCCGGATATGAAAAATGGCTTGAATGGGAAACGACTCGTACGACGCATTCAAATTTTTGACCACGGCCGTCTGGACGTAGCCTTTGTTGCTTTCCGCCACCAGAAAGGTATAAAATTTTTGAGCGTAAGTAATAATGAGCCCGTTGGAAACTGCACCCAACAAGATCATGAAATAGAATGTATCCGTATCGAATCTGGACCGAAAAGAATAGGAAAGGACATAGGCAGGAGAAAACAGAACTAAAAGCCCGATGCCTTTAACCACAGCCTTCAGGACAAGTAACCCGCCTGCACGAACCTGGGACCATACCGCAGAGGCGTCGGTATACGGTGGCAGATCTCGGATAAAATGCGCCAATTGCGCCAGGTAGGAATCCCGTTGCCGCTTCTCTTGTACAAACCGGAGAATTGCCAGGGTCTGCACGCCGTAATAGGTCAGAGCCATAACAGGTATATAGGTCATAATGAAGCTGACATACATACCCAGTATACTAAAAAAACCAGACCAGGGCATGCCCGTCCCGCTACGGAGTAACGCCTGGAGTTCAGCCACATCCGCTGTGGCGTATCGCTGCGCCTGGGTGACCAGAGAATCGGTTGGGGCTGTTGTCCCTGGATGAAAGATCTGGAGAGATTCTTTAAATAGACTTTTGTGGAGAGGCCGGTTCAGATCAAGAGACGGGAGATTGGCATACGATGATACAGCCTTATATTCCTGTTGCCTGGCCGTGTGGCTGCCAGAGCGAACCCACAGGAAAAAAATAACGAAGAGAAGGCCTATAAAGAGGATACTGCATAGATGCGCCACATATTTTGGGGGAATGGTGCCGACAAATCTTCTAAGCACGGCGCCAAGCCAAGCCAAATGTCGTTTGGTCTCTGACAAATAAGGACCTATTTTTGCCATCATATCAAGGTTTTCTATAAATAACAATGTGTCGGTTTACATATTCGACGGAGAGCCCTTCACGACGTACAAAGGCATCCAGATCATTGACAATATACTGCGCGCTTTCTACAAACTGATCGGCAAAATCCGGCTCGTTCAATCGGCATAGGATCCGATCTTTTTCAACAACCATCTGCCATTGGGGGGCCTCAAGCGACTGACCTGTTTCCTTATTCAAAGTTTTGAATAAATCACTCAGTACTGTGTTTATATCCTGTAAGTGAGATTCAATACGTGCACGAAGGTCGGGATGTAACAGATCTGACAACGAAACTTTAGACCGCTCGAAGATATCCCACGTCCTGCCACGCGTCCGGGATGTAAAACGATTCCATCCGTAGGCCTCCGATCCGCTCAACCCTTCTGTGTAATATCGACCATTTTTCAGATACGAACGCCGTACAAGGGTATCAGATGCTAACGAATCCGGGAGAGAATACGTCAGACGCTTAGATAAAACCACCATCTTATCCTGGGAGATACGTACTGTATCCGAGACCACCTTACAACGGGACAGAAAGGAATTAGATCCTGCTTTGTCAATCTGGGCTAGCGTCTTTTCATCTTCTTTAATAAGATAGAACATATTGTTACGAATGCGCACGATCATACAGTGTGTAAAGTTATCACTCATCAACGCATCATGTTCTACAACCTCTATCGGACGATAGGGTCGAAAAAGTCGACCTTCCTCAAAAGAGATATCCTGCTTGTATTTGTTGTAAATGGTCAATTCTCTTGGACGTTCCACCACAAACAGGTCCACGGTGTCGGACGTTTGGCCAAGAGCGGAGGCCGTATACAGAAAAGAGAGGCCCAGGATAATGGGATAATTCAAGGCAAAACAAACACGGAAGAAGGCATGGATCATAGGAATACGTTCAGATGGATTTGAATCGCGAAGCTACGAAGCTGCAATCATATAAACAACTCGAAATTTCGTAGCTTTGTGGCTTCGTAACTGCCCTCATTCTTCAATTCGTTCTGTCCACTGCTCTATGGTCGATAACTGGGAAGCTACACCATATAGATGGATACTGTCCTGATCGAATTGTGTACTGAAATAGGCCAGAGAAGGAAGAGAAAACAGCCAGACGCCGAGGGCCATTTCGCGTTCCAGTTCGTCAATAAATCCGGCATAGGCCTGCTTGTCGCCGATCTCTCGTGTGGACATAAACCCATGAAGATGTTCAAGAAACTTCAGGATATCCTTTTGTTCAGGCGATTCGATCGTAGCATCCAGACGACCAAAATTAGTGGCGGCTGTGACACTCGCAGGGTCGATTGTTTCTTCATTTCGATCATCTCGAGTAAGTCGTAAATTAACCCGGTACGTTGCCAGATCGGGCATACGAAGAAACACATCATACATATCGAACAGAAAATTACTCTTATATCCATTGAAGGCGATCAGGATACCATCATAATCTCCTCGGGCGATTTCTTCATTTTGAATAACCGTCGCCTTGATTCTGTTAAAAAACAGTTTTTCGTCATTCAAGGCCTCAACCAGTTCGTTGTATTCTTCCCGATAGCCGTAATTGGCACTCGCCACAATCCGCAGCGTATCCGGCAGAGCAGATAAATCCGGTTGAGCCGCGTCCCGTTTCGGCGTTACGATTTGCTCTTCTACATAGTAGGATGAAGAAGGAAAGACACTATAATTCAATTGCTCACTGTAATCATCTTCATTGCCTATGTGGTCAACAATATGTCTCTGCTGTTCGGTTCCGACCTTGTAGAGTCGCTCCATTAACGCTTTAGGGTCTATAAACTGGCGTACCGCTTTGCGTTGATCACGCGACAATCGCTGGGTGTTCAGCACGATGGCGAAAAATGTAGTGCTGATATTTGATCTTTTAAAAAAACGTTCTTCATCGCCTAAAATTGGTGAAATGCTGCCGAAGGGCGTACTTAGCAGGACATTAAATCGGGCATTGTTAAGCTCGGTGGTAAACGTACTGTTATCAATAAAAGGCTGAAGGACCACATTATTAATGCTGGCCGATCCAGTCGGATTTTTATAAAACTGAATGGTATCTTTCTTCTCTTCAACGGGGGGCACCAGCATATAGGGTCCCGTACCCACCGAATAAGAAACAGCGGTGAGTTCAGCGGTACTCGGTAATATCTTAAAGGACAGCACTTCCTTAATCTCATCTTCCAGCCAGATACGATCTCCTTTAAACTTAAACTTTATTTCGTCGTCCGCATTCGGCCCCTCAAAATCAAAATCCTGTAGCGCTTGTCCAATAAGGATGTAGTCGCGAGATAAACTGCGTAACCGTTTAATACGGCGTAACGTGAAATTGATATCCTGCGCGACAAATGTAACGGCCTTTTCCGCATCCACGACATTGACCGTCCCCTCGCCAGCGGTTACGTTATAGCTGTTATGCCACTTCCGCGTTGGATTCAGTTTGATAGTCACGACATTGTCGGTGTCCATGCCGACATAAGCACCCAGACCTGCTTCATAAGCAATACCACTTGGAGTCGCGACCAGATTAAACAGACCGTCAAACATCAACTCATCCAATTTGTCAGAGAGATTGTCCGGACTCGGTAGATGGGGGTCCATCAAGGGCTTTTGATGGGAGATATAGGGAAAAGTAATGTTATCCGACAGATCTTCGGGCCATAGAACAAAGATCAATACCGGAATCAGGATTAATACCGGAATGATATACAGTATACGTTTAGGTGTCATGAGGGCCTCAGAGTTAATTTTTACTTATTGCTTTGTACCTGATGGGTTTAAACAGTTTCGAGTTCGAATTAGTCTTTTCTCATAATGGGCCGTTGGGACATGGTGCTGATTTCGAAGACCTGGAACGATGGATGTGTAAATTCTACCTCCATCACGTTGTTCTCATCGGCACGCATCTGGACCGGGGTCAATTGGGCTTCATACTCATTTTGGTCGGTCGGTGCCGTAATCGTAAATCTTCCCTGAGGTTTGAGTTCCTCATTATTCAGCTTGATGTAATTATACCACTGGTCTGTTGTCGCATGCTGAGCGACTTCTTTCGGCAATTTGATATTAATGTCAAAGACCGGGAACTTGGCCTGAGATGGGATCACGACATTCAATCGGAAAAGATAGGTATTCTCCCCGCCAGCATTACTGGTGGTAGGTAATACATACACCTTTCTATATGCAGCGGCCTTGGTAATCCATTTTGGTATCTTGGGATCGCATTCAGCTATCACATTTTTAATCTGCTGATCGTCGCCCTGATAATGTTTGCCGTGGATAACAATAGCACGGGCTTTTTCAACCCCACGGTCCTTGATGTTTCGAGTGAAGTCCCGGTAGATGGCCGGTATGGCTGAAGACGGAAACACATTATGTTTGAGATTCGCCAGGTAAGTCTGTACTTCGGTATTTCGTCTGGCTAGATCCTCAGATGACCCCGAAGTGAACGACAGGGTATATATCGGGGCGAACGCTTCATTCTCGTAGAGTCCGTCGACGTTGTCGATGGTCATATTATTCGCTTCGACAAACACATCGACACGTTCTTTAGATCCCCCTTCAACAGCTGCCACGATACGGCCTTCCAGCCGCTGTACTGTCGCTAACTTGGCATTCGCAATCCGCCCAAGTTTTAAGAATACCTCATCTTCATGCAACCCTCGTAACCGCTGTTCTGCCTGAGCCCACATATGCCCTTCGAGCGAGGCAGCAATGGCCGTCTGCTGCTGATCCAGAGAACGCTGGTCTACATCGCTATATTGCAGCAAGAGAAAGTCGAGACGGCGGTAGGCAGACAGCAACTGGACAATGGTGCGATATTCCCGCTGTGCAGACAGGGTATTCACCTGCCGGACCACCCCCTGGGATGTGGCGAAATCACGGCCCAACCGGGTGGCCTCAGCCCGAATTCGATTGACCTCATGATTGAGGAGGACCACACATTGGAACTGATTATACTGTGCAAACGAAGCGCTACGTTCTTCTGGAATGATCTGATTCAACCTGCCAATATGTTCCAACGCCTCACTGTAATGGTTATTGGAGGGCCAGGTAAATCCGGGCGTCTTGTACCGCTCCGCCGCAACCAGTATGGCCTGTGCCGGTGCCAGACGCTGCGCTTCTGAATTATAGGCGTTGATAAACGCTGCCAGATCCTGAAATTCCTGTGGTGGCGTTCTGTTACTTCCGCTATAGAGAGCTTCTATACCGGATATTTCAAAGGGGAACTGGATCTTGCTTACTTCATTCTTGGCGGTAATCGTCCGTTCCAGATAAGGCACCACACCGGCGAGGTGACCGCCCAACAAGCTCCGGGCTTCGTTCATTATAGGCTGCGGAAAGCGATCTGCCTGGTTGAGAAAATTGACTACCATTGGCGAGAAGGTCAGAAAACCACCTATGTTATTACGTGTGCCGGAATAGACTTGAAATACCACAAGCACATCGCGATAGTCGGTCTGAAATTGTATTTCATCATTTGTATCGGTGACTAACGTCTCATAATCGCGATAGGCCCGATCATCGGAATTAATCACGTCCGCAGGGAGCAGTTTTTCTGTATCCTGTAATGCCTGTTTGATCGTCTGCAATTGCGCCGATGTACCTGAGAGTGTATTCAAAGCACTGGCAAAGTCGAAATCTGTGAAGTGATAAGACGTCCCCAGGGTATTATAGATGGTCCGATCGGCGCGATTCTGTGCAAGTTGCTCCGACAATTCTGCATGTCTATTTTCAAAGGTGTATCGCCAGATCGGCACATACCGATAGTCGAGCGACAGAGTCAAGTCCTGTCCGACCGTTTCAACGACCCAATACGACTCGGCAACAGAAGGGTCCAGACGGAAAACGCTGACGCCAGCCTGCGTACTCTCATCTTTTGTCTCGGGGTCTATATCTTTTCCTTTACTAAAGCGTGTGGTGAAATAGGCCCCCATCAACGATTTCTGGTCTGTACGCAAAACCAGATAATAGCCGGCAGCAGCCGGCGCGGGAAAACGGACGAAATATTTCTTGTCCTGCTTCAATTCGAGCCATTCGACTGTATTTTCGTTTTTCGATTTGGAGAGCTCGATATACGACCCTTCCAGAGGAGAGATCGGCGGATTGGGTTTCAGTTCTTGATACGCACCACAACCGGCGAAAGCCAGAAGCAATACAAAACCCAAAAGTATGCGGCATTTCATGATGTTCTCCTTAAGGGAGCTAATAGGGATCTATTGTCCACAAGATCTGCTCCTCCATAATATCTCGATTGCCCTATTATGGCAAGATGTTTTGAGGACGAGTGGCAGACGGCAGACATCGGATCGCGGATAAAAATATCAGGGCACATACTTTCGTTACTGCCTCTCGATTTCGTCAAGCGCTTGACATACCATCTTATACGCCGCTTTTTAGGTAACGTTTCTCATATCCTACCCACCTACGGTGATTGCGCCATAGAGGGTTAGCCGTTTGGCCTATCTAAAAGGTACAGGAGATGAGAGATACATAAAGTGCAATGTATAGCGTCTTTACAGGTTAAATGCCGTCTAAAAGTGACTCGACTTGCTCTGCAATACGGGTTTATCACCTTTACAAGCAGGAGACTTCCATGACGTCACAGCCGAACCTACTCTTCGTCTTTCCTGATGAACTGCGTCAACACGCCCTTGGGTGCATGCACCAGGACCCGGTCATTACACCGAATCTTGACCGATTTGCAAAAGAAAGTCTGGTACTGACGCACTGCGTCAGTAATCGGCCGGTATGCAGCCCGTATCGGGCGATGCTGCTGACCGGCAAATATCCCCATGCCAACGGCGTGTTGACCAATTGCAATTCGAATACTGTCGCCTACAACAACCACCTGGACGCCTCGGGAACTTGCCTGCCTGATGTTCTGCACGAGGCGGGTTACAGCCAGGGCTATATAGGCAAATGGCACCTGGATCCGCCGTCCGAACAGCATGAATACACCGAGGGGCCGCGATCAGACGGCATCGTCTGGGATTCCTATACAACCCCAGAACGACGTCATGGTATTGACTTCTGGTATAGCTATGGCTGTTGTGACCAGCACTTCCAGCCCCACTATTGGCCGACCGATGCCGCGATTAATGAGCGGGTTGATGTTGAAGAATGGTCGGTCAAACACGAGACGGATGTGGCCATCGATTATATCAGTAATGCCGACGGCAAGCATCGCGATCCCGGTAAACCGTTTTCGTTGATCATCTCGCATAACCCGCCCCATATGCCCTTCGATGAGGTCCCGAAACAATATGTGGATATGTACGGAGAGGCCACCAATGAAGCGCTGCTCAATCGACCGAACGTACGTTTTGAAGGAGAAGGCGGAGAGGTGGCGAAGGTACAGGGGAAAAATTATTTTGCGGCAATAACCGGTGTGGATGAGCAGTTCGGCCGGATTCTTCAGTGTCTGCGTGAGAAAGGGTTAGATGAAAATACTATCGTTGTTTTCACTTCCGATCACGGTGAAATGATGGGTTCCCATGGCCGCTACAGCAAGACTGTGTGGTATGACGAATCCCTGCTGGTTCCCTTCCTGATTCGATGGCCGGGCCATATACAACCGGGTAGAGATGATCTGTTACTGAGCACACCTGATTTGATGCCGACCCTGCTGGCGCTCATGGGACACGGCAACTGTATTCCAGACGACGTACAGGGCACAGACCTATCCGGTGCGTTTCTTGGTCACGACATCGACCGGCCGGATGCCGCCCTCTATCTCGATGTACATCCGGCCCATCCGGCTGAAGGAAAGCGTGGTCTACGCACCCATCGGCATACCTTCGTTATTGATCGCGAGTCAGGCCGCCGGGATCAGTATATCCTGCATGACAATCAGGAAGATCCGTACCAAATGACGAATGTGGCTGAGAGACAGCCGGATGTGGTGAGTGAGTTGAAAGGGGTGTTGCACCATTGGCTGGTCAAAACGCATGATCCATGGGCCATATAACACGGTATAAGTGGAAGGTCACCCAGGGAAAATTGACTTTGTATTCTCGTCTATATACTTTATGGCAGGGTGTTAAATGAAAAAATATCTGTCCACATATCTATACCTCGTAGAGGTTGCCTGATAGATGTAAAAATATTGCACTCACTGTAAAGCTAAGAGTACTTCATGCATCTCAACAAAACCAGTTCCGTTCTATATTCCATTAAAATGCCTTCGATGAGCCGCCGTATAAAGATCGCGTGGGCTCTGCTCATTCTGATCTGTATCATGGGCGAACTTCTGATCAGGCCGTTTGCTGATCGATTTATCGCCAATTGGGCCACAACCGACGATTTAAAGGGCACAATTTACTATACCTTTGAGGATTTTGGCTTTGGCGTAAACCGCAAAGACGTCACCTATGTACAAAGCCTCTTAAATGCACCAAAACGTCTGTTAGATGCACGCACTTTAAACACGATACATCTGGATATCAAATTTAAACATCTGCAAACGCTGGTGAAAAAAAGAAATCTCGCGATAAAACAGGGGCTCTTAGTCCAGGGGGCCGATGATTTCGTGCCTGCTTCTATTCGCACGGGTGGCCGGACGGTTAATGTTAAGATCAGGCTAAAGGGTGATCATCTGTATCACCTCGATACGGAGAGATGGTCATTACGAGTGCTGACCAAGAATGATAACCAGTTGTTTGGCATGCGTCGTTTTTCTCTACATCATCCAAAGATTCGTACTTTCCAGATTGAATCGCTGTTTCTTGAAACCCTTAGATATTATGATGTGCTCGCACCACGTAGCCAGTACGTCAATGTGGTTATCAACGGTGATGAAATAGGTATCATGCAAATGGAAGAACACTTTTCTAAGGAGCTGGTCGAACAGCAAAAACGACGCGAAGGCGTCATAGTAAAATTTAATGAAGACTACGTCTTGAAAACACAATTCGACCCGACTTATGATAACTATAAGAACGCCTACATCGATGCCTTCCAGTCTTCAAAAATCCAAAGAACGCCTGCACTGAAACAACAGTACGATACCGCTGTAGGGTTGTTGCGAGGATTTACCCACGGCTATCTGAAACCATCTGAGGTGTTTGATGAACAGTGTTTGGGATTTTATCTGGCCGTAACGCAACTCTGGGGGGTTGGCCACGCGGCCTCCTGGCGTAACATCCGTTTTTATTTAAATCCTATAACGCTCCGTCTGGAACCAATCGGCTTTGATTCGGAGATATACGCCCGAACACGAGCCGGAGATGTTACCTTTATACAGAATCCCATACCCATTGATATGCTTTCAGATTCTTTGATTGAACAAGCCTATCTGAAAGCGGTAAAGAGGCTTACTAAGGATATTCAGAAAGGGCGTTTAATTCAGCATCTTAAGCAGTTCGAGACACCTGCCCTCAAAGATCTACATAACGAGTTCGTCTTTTTAGACCCATTCGGTTTTGAAGATTTAATAACGCGCGTAGAACAGATACCTATGCCGAAAGCGGTGGCATCGACCGAACCTATCGTGCCCAAATATGATATAGACTTTACCCAAAGGGCGCCGAAGGTGCGCTTTCCAAAATCACTTCATCTGTACACCATTCGTAAAAACGGCAAACATTATCTCGATCTGGCAAGTATGACGCCCAATGAAATGGATATTACCAACATTCGATGGGTTGATCCCCAGCAGAATACGTCATTTGAATTTACATCGGATTCGACCATTACCTACCCGATATCTCTCCGACCTACCCCTCCTGGCTCAACGCCTGTATCAACGTTTGTGCCCTATACACCTTTAGATCTCCCGGAGGCGCAGATAGAAGTGACGGCTATCCTGCCAGGCACTGAATTCCAGGTAGTAGAAAGCGTGCTCCCCTATGCCGAACCTTTGGACAGACCACCGCTACCGATGTCCACCTTACTTACCTCTGCCAGCATCCCACCCTATTTATCTATAAACAGGCAGGACCGTGTCGTGACCATAAAGAAAGGTATATGGGAGATTCCTTCTCTCCTGGTGATCCCTGATCATTTTCGATTAGTCATATCGGCAGGTACCACCTTGAAATTTGGTCAGGAAGCTGGCCTTTTTGTGCCAGGCCCTATGGATTGTCAAGGGACATCTGACGCGCCAATTGTTATGGAAGGGATATCGAGAGCGGAAGTTAAGGGAAACTGGATGGGCATTTTTGTGAAGCAGGCCCAGACGACCTCTCTTTGGCACCATGTACAAATATATAATACATCAGGGATGCGTTATAACGAATGGTCACTCACTGGTGGCGTGACGTTTTATCGTAGCGATGTAACCATGCAGGATGGCATGTTTGAAGGTCATCAGGGTGAAGATGCGCTGAATATCATTCACTCCAAATTCGAGATGGCGAATGTTGAGATCGCACAAACGGCGTCTGATGGATTTGATGCTGATTTCTCAGAAGGCACGATCAGCGGCGGGCGATTTAAATTGATTGGTCAGGTGAGCGGCGGCGATGCGGTCGATATCAGCGGCAGTACCGTTACGGTTGACGGCACCATATTTCAGCAGGTTACAGATAAGGCTTTATCTGTAGGAGAAAGGAGCCATATGATCGTCAGAAATGTGGTAATCGAACAGGCTGTGGCAGGTGCCGTAAGCAAAGATGACTCTATGATCGAATTATACGACGTGTCATTCGATCATATCTCCTTAGCCTCAATGATGGCATACATAAAAAAAGAGGAGTACGGGCCTGCTCATATTAAGGCTCAAGGTGTTACGATACAAGGGGACAGTTTGCCGGCCATTGTGCAGACCAATAGCAGGATCGAATTAAACGGAGCAGAGATACCGACTCGAAATGTCGACGTAGATCAGTTGTATCTGTCGGTTATGAAAAAGAAAACATTTTAATCTCATCATGCCCTGTTTGGCGCTAATAACTGTAGACCGCCTCAACCCCGGTGGTGTATTTAGAATGCCGGTTCACCCGAATCGGTAAGCCCTGTACAATACGATTAATCCGATCATGGGCAGAAGGTTCTGCTTTGAACTCAATGACCATAATATCTGGCATATTAGCCGAGCGGGTCACATTCGGCGTTGGCTTATACCGCTGGTCGAATACCTTCATACACGTATCGATGGTAACGCGTACGGAATCATCCCGGGAAACAAAATATTGCCGGTCATATTGATTGATAATCACCGGTTGCGGATAGGTGTTCAGCCAGATTTTACCCATTGGCGGCAGATCATCGGCAATATTTTTCCGGATATCCCGCCAGATCTTACCGGATTGCATCGGAGAGGTCGTCACCGCAAACCTGTGTTTCCAGCCATATTTGTTCCGTTTACATTTTACCTCGAGCACACCGACCTCAGGATACGGTTCTTCTCCGTACCATCGATAGCGGACTTTCACCCGCTTGCTGATCCCGGATAGATTCTCACTATAGGCATCATAATTATAACTATCGAAATATATATTGTGCACCCGGCGATCCGGAAAGGGCTTGTCAAAGGCGGCCGCGTGCAGACGTAACCAGGACACGACGCGATCTGCCTCATAGGCGTATGCAACAAATTTGATCTCCAGCCGGACGTCTTCAGCCGTTGTATTTATATCCATGTTATACCCGGGGCATTTGATTCTGATCGAGAAAAGTGATGCCGATAGAAGGAATCATCTGTTGCAAAGCATGGGTCAGGACCGTCAGCGATTTGGCGTCTTCCAGATCAAGGACATAAGTCGCTTCAAAAGACCGATCGCGTGCATCAAAACGGCGAAGATCACTGGTGGTCGTGTGCTGCTCAATCATATCATTGAGCTGGTCCAAAGTAGGGTCGTTTTCAGAATCACCTTCTGATTGCCAATCCACCGATAGATAAATATGCTTACCACCTACCTGGTTCCGGTACGTACCCAATACAGCCATAACCCCGAGAATCATTAAACCCGCTACAATAGTCGGCAGCGTTTGATTGGCCCCAAGACCAAGTCCCATAGCGATGGCGATGAACAGATAGGCCAGTTCCTCTGGCTCTTTGATCGGCGTGCGGAATCGAACAATCGATAACGCACCGACAAGGCCGAGTGATAAGGCCAGGGACGATTTGACAACCGTGATAATCAGGATAGTCGTCAAAAGAACAAAGGGGAAAACCAAATTGAATTCGGACCGATTGGATAATGTTGAGCCAAACCGTTGAAAATGCCACCGGAGGATCAGAGACAAAACAATGCCGATGGCCAGGTTTAAAATTAAAATCGGAATAGACAGAGGCGCATCTGAAGAGGTAAAATTCAATATTTGATCCATAATAATGTCCTTTTATAGCAGGCTTTCATGCAAGAGACCACGATCAAAACGTACCGTCCACCTCCAGGGTTTGGCTTTCCGACGGATCTTTATTAACGGTGGACTGTTTAATCCGCTCCTGGAGTTTTTCGTAATACAGATCTTCATCCACCGGGATGTTGACCCAGTCATCAAGCCAGGTGGAGAGCAACATAGCGTTGGATAGTTGTACGCCGTTGATGCCTTCTACGGCTGGCGCAAGCAGCGGCGTCCCCTTCACGATGGCCTGGACCCAGTCTTTCGTAATGCCGCGATGTTCTTCACCCCCGCTTTTGAAAGGGATTTCGCATTGCCAGGTCTCGGGACTACCGAACCCGCCTTTCCATTCCTTGCCGAAAATATGGGCCGGTGTTCGGTTTCGCCAGAAGGTGATCTTCCCGCCCTCCATGACCACCTTGCCGTTGTCGCCCGTGATTTCCATCCGGTTGGTCCCCGGCGCTTCACCGGTGGTCGTAATAAACACGCCGGTGGCCCCGTTTTCGTATTCTACGTAGGCGGTTACGTCATCTTCCACTTCGATGTTATGATATTTGCCAAAAGCACAAAATGCCCGCATGCGCACCGGCATCCCGCAGATCCATTGCCAGAGGTCTAAATTATGCGGACATTGATTGGCCAGGACGCCGCCGCCCTCACCGGCCCAGGTGGCGCGCCAACCGCCGGAGTCATAGTAGCTTTGTGCCCGGAACCAGGTGGTGATGATATAATTCGTACGGCGAAGCTCACCCAGTTCACCTGATGCCACCAGTTCTTTTAGTTTCTGGTGCTCGCCCAAGGTTCGCTGGTTGAACATCAACCCGAAAACCCGGTCACTCTTTTCAGCGACCTCGTTCATCTCCCGTACCTGCCTGGTATACACACCGGCGGGTTTCTCGATCATCACATGTAGGCCGCACTCGAGCGCCTTGATGGCCAGCGGCGGATGATCGTAATGAGGCGTTGCGACAACGACGGCATCAACCTGCCCCGAATGCATCAGCGCATCCGCGTCTTCGAAAGTAGCCACTTTACCACCGACCCGGGTCTTCATCCGGGCTAATTGGTCCGGATTCACGTCGCAAAGCGCGGTCAGCTTCGCCCCCGGTATCTCCCCGTTGGATAGATACCCAACATGGTTACTGCCCATACCGCCCACGCCGATTACGCCGATACGTACGATGTCCATGTATCACTCCTTCATGTGGATTACAAATACCGCGCGGTAGGGACGAAACATTTTTCGTCCCTACGGTGCCATTATCCTGTTGGTTGCACAATCTGGCCGTTTTTCATCACGGAAGGGAAATGGGGGCCGGCCTTGCTCATTAATTCATCATCGTCCATCTGGACATAGGCTTTCATAACATGTTGTCCACTGGCGACGAAGCGGGATTCACCGGTCATATAATGCATCGCAATAGCGCGGCGTGGCTGGTCCGAATGGTTAAACGGCGAGCCATGCCAGGTCAGTGAATGATGCAGCGAAACCTCACCGGCCTTCACGGTCCAGGGACGGGGTCCTACGCTTGTGATTTCCGCATCTTCAGAGGGCGTAAAACCTTCGATGTCGCCGAACCCTTCTTTTTGCTGGAGATGGGCCTGGGTCCGTAAAAATTCAATCTGATTGCCCCATTTATGGCTACCCGGCGTCATCCACATACAGCCGTTTTCGACCGTAGCATCGTCAAGCGCCACCCAGGCGGACACCGGCGTCATAGGCCGGATGATAGGCCATAACGGTGCATCTTGATGCCACCCGGTCACGCCGCCATGTCCTGCTGGTTTGTACTGGATCTGATCGTGCCAGACCATCAGTTCATGCGCATTGGTTAGCCGGCTGATCGCATCTACGATAAACGGATGGCGCGTCAGCCGCTCGTACGCGGAAGATACCTCCCAGATGTTAACGATCTGCCAGACGCACTTTTCAGGATCGCGCCCTTGGGCCATGTTGTGAAACAACACCGGGCGCGACGCGCCCTCCGGAAAGCCCTCCGGGCCGATCGACAAGATGCGGTCCAGTTCATCTTTTAACTCCTGAACGCCACGCTCATCCAAAATACGCCCACCATTAAGAAAACCATCTCTGTGAAAATCGGCGACCTGTTCTTCCGTCAGCATGGTTAATAATCCTTTGTTGCTCGTTTCATTCAGTAGACTGTACAGCGGGTAACAGATGGCAGAGGGGAAGTTACCCGCTACACACGCCAGGATACATAATTCCTGCCTGATTATCTATGGTCAGCTAACTAATTTATGTGTTTACATCATAAGCCCCAAGTGTTTTTTGGAACGTCCTCCCAATCACCGAAAGTTTTAATTGACATGTTGATTTATCTTCTTGTAATTTCAATTGGTTCCTTCACATAGGCCAAGTCGTCCACTGCCATCATTAAAGAAACTGTCACCGACAGATGGCGGATGGAAAATGACGGTCTCGCCTATGTAAAAATAGAAGGTATCCCTTTATAACTCGGAATTCGAAACGTATGCCTCCACCTATCTCCCTATTCAGCCAGAGCCTGTTCGCCCTGCCACTGATGGACGCCATACCGGCGACCGCACAGGCCGGATATACGGCCATCGAACTGGCCTGCACGCCGCCGCATTTTGATCTGGAAACGGCGCAGCGTGAGCCAGAACGCGTAGCGGATCATATTCGGCAGCAGGGCTTGACGGTATCGGCCTTGTCGCTGTTCTCCCGATTTACAGAGACGGATACCGCCGAGGAACAAATCGCGGCGGCGGAAACGTATATCCGCCTGGCCCCATTATTTGGCACACACATCGTTAAGATAACGCCCGGTCCGCCAGGATCGACAGACGCTACACATGAACACTGGACCTTATTCCAACGCGTGTTAGATCGCTTGATCCCATTGGCAGAAGACGTCGGCGTTCGGCTGGCCTGCGAGACGCATATGCGCCAGCTTACCGATACCCTGGCGGGTACGCAGCGCCTACTGGATAGAGCCGATTCCGATACCCTGGGCCTGACCGTTGACTTTTCTAATATGATGTTCGCCGGTGAAAATATGGAGGCGGTCTTTGCTGCGTTGTCTGGAAAAATGTACAATACCCACGTCAAGAACGGCCTCATCGACGCCCGTGGCCATTGGTGGTTTCTGCCGCTGGACACCGGCTGGACAGATTATACCGAAGTGTGCAGGTCGCTGAAATCAACCAGCTATGAAGGATATATCACTGTTGAATGCCTGGGCGCCGACGCCCGAAACCAGCCTGTTGAAACGGTAAAACGGGATCTGGTGATATTACATCAGTATTTAACGGCACCGTAGGGACGAAAAATGTTTGGTCCCTACAATTGCCCATAACGGACGCAGGACAATAACCCATGCCTCCCATCCATATCCCAGGTATCGACAAACCCATATCCCCATTTGCCCTGGGGACAGCGTTTTACAGGATAGACGACAGCGAGCATTGTTTCGCACTGCTGGACGCCTATGTCGCGAGCGGTGGAACCGTCATCGACAGCGCCCGATCGTATGGGCAGAGCGAAGATGTACTGGGTCACTGGTTCGAGGCAAGACCAGATGTTCGCGACCGAATCCTGCTGATTACTAAGTGTGGCCATGGCCCGGAACTAAAACTACCAGAACAGAATTTTGCTGCCTGCGTGCAGGAGGAACTGGCCGCCAGTCTCGACACCCTGAGAACGGATGTGATCGATCTATACATTCTGCATCGGGACAACCAGGAGATGCCGGTCAGCACGATCCTGGACGCGCTGCAACCGGCCATAGTATCCGGGCAGGTCCAGGCGCTGGGCGCGTCCAACTGGGAATATCGACGGGTAATAGAAGCGAAGGCCTACGCCGACAAACATGGTCTAACCGGCTTTTCAATCGTAAGCAACACGCTCAGCCTGGCGCAACCGGCGGCGGCCTTCTACACGGGCCTTGTACATGCCGATCCTATCGGTGAGCGCTGGCATCAGGAGACGGCTGTTCCGCTCCTGCCATGGTCATCGCAGGCACGGGGATTCTTTACGGGCGTGGTGACGCGGGAGATGGGAGATGAGCCCTCGATAGCCGAACCGGAACAACCTACATTCACCAGCCGTATGCTGAAAGTCTACGGCACCGACGACAACTTCGCCCGGCTTGAACGAGCGAAAACGCTGGGTGAACGCAAAGGCGGTTATTCAGCCATAGAAATAGCTCTGGCGTGGCTGACCCACAAGCCGTTCCCGGTAATACCCGTTGTGGGGCCGCGGACGACAGATGAGCTGAAATCCTGCCAGCGAGCTCTAACATTGACATTGCCGGCGGATGAGATACGATGGCTCGAGGAAGGTTAGTTCAGAGTGAAGAGTAAAAAATAATACGGGGTCATCTTGATTGACCGTTTGTTATTTAGGCCATTTGTATAGCGTTTAGATTAAATTTCCTCTTGGAGGATGCGGTGGATCGTGCTAAACGGTTTGAAGATTTAATTGCCTGGCAATAGGCAAGCCAAGCCGAACTAAATTAAAATCACGCTTAACTCTGCACGCTTAACGCCCATGCTACCACCTACACCCAAACCGGCTATCACGTAGCCAGAGATCTGATCGATCCTGATCTCTTTGATCGTTTGTCCCGCGAAGGCGCGCTTATCTGCCGGGGAGATCGAGGGGTTATCCCCGGTCTGACACCGGAGATGCGATCGCTTACCGATGAAGAGACGTTTCGGCGTATTCTGGCCATCCATTTTCCGCATCACTTGTCGGCCTTATATACTGATTTTCTGGGGCATCCAGCTATCGTCGATATCCTCACCCACCTGATCGGCCCCCATGTAAAATGTATGCAGTCTATTTTGTTTATTAAACCACCAGGGATGCCGGGACAGGCCTGGCATCAGGATGAGATCCCAATTCCTACACAAGACCGCTCGCTGACAGGCGTCTGGGTTGCCCTCGATGACGCGACCATCGAAAACGGCTGTCTGTGGGTTATTCCGGGCTCTCATGGCCCCGGCAGGCTTTATGAACGCCAGCCACATAACGATCCCAGATACGACGGCACTCCGCAGGCGGCAGGCGTACCCTATACGGAAGAAGACGCTATACCGGTAGAAATAGAAAAAGGCTCTGTGCTCTTTTTCAACGGATATCTGCTTCACCGGTCCCTGCCGAATAGGACGACAAATCAATGGCGACGAACGCTCGTAATGCACTATATGAGCGCCGAATCCATTTTAACCTGGGGTGGCATGAAGGACTACAGAGATGTTGTGCTGGTTGCCGGTCAAGACCCTTACGCCCACAAAGGGATCACCCATTACTACCGCCCCTACCTCCGTCTACCGAGGTAGGCCGTTGCCCGGTCTACCTAAAGCCCGCGCCCTTTTTTCATCACCGTCTCATAGAGCTGATCTACATCTATATCTTCCGGTGTGATGACCTGTTTATTAAACTCCAACCGACTCCCTGTTTGAACCAGTGTGATCCGTTCGGTTTGTTCTATCGTAACCTGGTCGGCCATTATATACCCGGGCCCATATTCCGGTTTTTTGGTGTAGGCCATGAGACCGGCAAACTGGATATTGCGAAAGGTGGCATTCCTGATCTCAAGGGTAGACCGATCCTTGCTGGCAGCTCCTACGACCGCATCTTCTATATGAATATCCAAAACCGTGGCCGTACTCGCCTCACCAACCGAAATAGCCTTGTCATTGATGTGCTGAAAACGGGTCCCCTTAATCGTCACTGTACTGCCACTGACATCAATCCCATCGCCCCCGCCGATTTGACCGAGTTCTTCATACACACCGCCCTCAATGACGCCAGTCGAAAAATCAGCATCAAATCCGTCGGAGGCCGTCCGCTTGATATCAACATCTTTTAGAGCAAAATCGGCGTGAATGATGCTGAGCGCATCTTCTCCCCGGTTGTCCGTAAATGCCCCATGCGCCATCGATATATCGCTGCGATAAAACGTCACAGCCCGTCAGCCGCCATCCGGCATAATCAATCCCTGTTGTATGGCGAACGGTCACATGCGACCATTGAGAGCGGCCGGGGGCCTCCATCACCACTACGCCCTGCCAGGGCCCGGAGCGGCCATCGGCCTGCGGTAAACCCTCAAGAACTACGGGGGCGTCAGGCGTCCCTTCCGCATGCAATATTCCGTGAACGGCCATCAAGGCTTCAGGGGCAAATTGCAAGGTGGCCCCCGCCCTGATCAGGACCTGGTACCCTTTCGGTAATATGATCGGCGATCGTACCGAATGGACGCCAGGAGGGATCACGATGGTTGAGTCCGCTTCGTCGATCTGTAAAAATGGATGTGCGGTCTTCTGATCTTTTAAAGAGGAAAATACGCGAGGGAGAGTACGTAACACCGGGACACTCGATTTCACCGTATGGATCTTCACCTGTTCATTATTCTGAAAACCGGCGACCACACCCAGTGAATAAGCATGTACCGGATCGGGGGGGGGCCTGGTGCGGCAATGCATAGCGGACCGGCCTTTCTCGAATCACAGTAGGGTTCAATAGAAAGGGAAAAGGAAGCGCTTCATCCCGTGCCCATGGATACGTTTTATTTTCCGTATCGCGCCATCGGATACCATGGATAACCACCGGATGCGGGAGCGGGTTCATCAGTTCGATAGAAGGAGAACCTGCTTCGTCTACAATGAGGTGTGCCAGAACAAACTGGGGGTACAGGGCGGGGTCAGGGCCGACCTCTCGGTACGGATAGGAGACTTGGTCGGGCGGTGGTGCAGGATCGAACAGTTGGGCGCGGGCATGTAATTCCCGATAGTCAAAAGGGGTCATCTCCGTAAATTTTTTTTCCAGAATCGCCAAATGGTCTTGCTCAACCGCTTCCAACTGTTTCCTTAACTGACCCGTTTTTACTTCTTTCGCTAGAATTCTTGCCGCCTGCGCATAGGCATCGTATATCCATCTGTCGGACAGCATCAGATCAATGATCAACTCTCGGATTGAACCCGGATCGTTTCGATAGCCTACATTGGCGTCAAAGGCGATCGGTTCAAGACGCATGGTCATCGGATTAAGATAAAAGCGTAAGTTGTGCCACCGTATCGCATGCCACGCGCCCCAGAATTGCGATACGGCAATAAAACCGCCTATTCGTTCCACATCAAACACCTCAGATGCCGGCAGAGTGCCCTCTATAAACCCCCTCAACAAGCCCACTGCGATACGATATTCATGGGCCAGTTGAGGGGAACTTTTAATTTTAGTCTCTTGAAAGGCATCGATGGAAGCGGTGAACGGGCTGTCGAATGCTCCATGTCTATTGCCCTCGACCGCCCATCTGCCACCTGCCAGTACAGAGATTCATCAAACCGGATAATAACCCCTTCACAACGCCCCAGAGATTCAAGCAGTTCCTTGGAAAAATGTTCTTCAAGGGCCATAATACCCTGATCTCTACCATTCTGTATCAGGTAGACATACCTGTATCGGGGCGTCAGGACATCAAACAATCGTACCGTCTCGAAGAACATACGCTCATACTGATAATCCCGCGTTTTAGGGTGCTGCAGGGAGAAACGCCGCATCCCAAACAAGTGGTCATCACCCCGGACATGTACTCGATACGACCATTTATCCTCTCCGTCCAGATGATCAACATGATCCCCTTTCAGACGAATTTCGACCCTGACATTGCGATCATTATACTGTATGGTTGCCGGGACCAGGTCATCCTCAGTCTGAACCAGCAGGTTGGATTGGAGCGCCATCGCCCGCTTCTCCATGATTTTCTTCATGTGCTTAAATTTTACGTCGAGCACCAGGGAAGGGACTCTTACAAGGCCAAAAGATCGGTCTATATAGCGACGAGCTTGAAGCGTATACTTTTTTAAGTTATCTGGATCTAAGAGGCTACGCGGCAGGTCAGGAGACTGCGCCCCGCTCAGGTTGATGACAAGCAGCAGGAGAGCCATACATCCAAGACTAACCAGGAGGACAACACGTCGCCGGTTTGTGGATGTCGAAGCGCTATTTTTAGCGATAGAAAGTTTCATAGCTCATTCATCAGCATGTTGGCTATTTTAAAAAGGACATTGTGTAATCTATCTGATTTATCAGCGTGTTCGCAATACTCAAACCTATATCATTTACCATTCCTCCCAAAGACTTTTTGGTAGAAGAGGTTCCGAATCCAACATCATATTGACAAAACCGGTATTTTTTCCTATTTTATCATGCTTTCGTCCAAAATATTGCACAAAATACAATGATGAGTAAGTCCATATTACCACACTAATTAAATTATGAAAGGAAACGGAGATGTCAGAGACCACAGACGCACCTGTTGAGACTATGGAGTTTAAGAGTGAGCTGCGGCAAATTCTTAATCTCATCACGCACTCATTATATTCAAATAAGGAAATCTTCTTACGCGAGTTGATCAGCAATGCCAGCGATGCGATCAATAAAATCCGATTTAATTCTGTAAATAATGAAGACCTGCTCGAAGGCGATAAGGATTGGAAGATCAAGCTGGTTGCCGATAAGGACAAGAATACGTTGACCGTGACTGATAACGGGACAGGTATGTCGCGTGAAACCATTATTGATCAGCTCGGCACGATCGCCAAATCCGGAACGAAGGAGTTTCTCGAAACCCTGAAAAATGCTGAAGACGCCAGCCGGCCGGATTTAATTGGTCAGTTCGGGGTAGGGTTCTATTCCGCCTTTATGGTGGCTGATCGGGTGACCGTTGTTTCCCGTCTGGCCGGAGATCCACCGGGTCAGGGTGTTCGCTGGGTCTCAGCGGGTCAGGGCGAATTCACGATCGCAGCCGTGGACAAAGAAATGCACGGTACGGACGTGACGCTTCACCTGAAAGAAGAGGAAAAAGGCCTCCTCGACGAGTGGCGCTTGCGTCAGATCGTCAAAGAGTTTTCGGACTTTATCGAATACCCGGTCGTGATGGATGTAGAACGGCAGGAACCTATTGAACCGGAAGAGGGCAAGGAAGAGGGCAAAGAAAAAGAAGACAAAACGCCGGAGACCGCAACAGTCATCAAAGAAGAAACGCTCAATTCCATGAAGGCGCTGTGGCTACGATCGAAAAGCGAGGTAGAAGAAGACGAGTACCACGCCTTCTATAAGCAGATTTCGAACGATTTCAACGATCCGGCTAAAATAATTCACTATACCGCCGAAGGGCTCACCGAGTTCAAAGTTCTGCTCTTTATCCCTGCCAAGCGGCCATTCGACATGATGTTCGGCGATCCGAAGGTCGGGCCCAGGCTGTACATACAGCGTGTGCAAATCATGGAGAACTGCGAAGAACTGCTGCCAGCCTATCTACGCTTTATCAAGGGCGTGGTAGATTGTTCCGACCTGCCGCTTAACGTGTCTCGTGAGATTCTACAGCAGAACCCGGTGCTGGATCGCATCAAGAAAAACATTATCAAACGCATCTTCACCACCTTCGAAGAGATGAAGAAGGACGAGTTCGACAAGTACGTCGCCTTCTTTAAAGAGCTGGGCATGATTATGAAAGAGGGGCTGGCACAGGATCTTGAAAACAAAGAGCCGCTTTCCGCTCTGATGATCTACGAATCTATGAACTCAGAAGCCGGAACCTACATTTCGCTCGATGAATATGTGGAAAAGATGCCGCCGGATCAGGAAGAGATCTATTATCTCACCGGTGAACATCGGGGTATGCTTGAGAATACGCCTTATCTGGAAATATTCAAAGATCGCGGCTGGGATGTCCTCTTTATGACCGACCCTATTGATGAGTTCGCCATGTCTTCTCTGACGGATTATAAGGAGAAGAAGTTCAAGGCGGCTGACAAGGGCAATGTAGAGCCGGACGAGGTGGCCAAGGCGAAGGTAGAGGATAACGAGAAAACCTTCAAGGGGCTGTTCGAAGCGCTCAAAGAAAAACTTTCAGAGGTCCAGGATGTCCGCTTATCAACCCGGTTAAAAGACAGCGCATCCTGTCTGGTCTCCGATGAGGGCGCTGCCGGTGCCCACATGGAACGACTTATGCAGCGTATGGGCGAAGGGGCCGGGCAAACCTCAAAACGCGTCCTGGAACTGAACGCCGAGCATCCGGTCGTTCAGGGTCTCCAGAAACTGTATGATAGCGACCAGAATGACGTCCGCGTTGAAAGCATCGCCCGCCTGTTGTACGAACAGGCGGTCGTCGCCGAAGGGTCGAAACTTGATGATCCCGTCGGTTTCTCAAAACGAATTAATGATTTGCTGGTCAAAGATTTGATTCGAATTTAGTATGACGCACCGAGTGCAAATAATTATACACGGTACTCAGAACTTTGCACTCGGTACGCCTACTAAATTTATCCCGCCGTTGCCAGCAGTCCACCATCTACGGGCAGGGCAACGCCTGTGATGCATCCTGCTGCTGGCGAGCACAGGAAAGTCACGGCCCGACCGATATCCTCAGGTGTACCCCGCCGTGCCAGGGGAATCTGGGTGTGAAGTGCCGCATTCACGCTGCCGGTCTCCGGAGGTGGGGTGTTGAAAACATGATCCGTGTCCATGTGCCCCGGCAGGATGGCGTTGCACCGAATCCCGTGCTCTCCAAGATCCGTCGCCATACTCTGCGTCAGCCGAAGGACGCCCGCTTTGGCGGCGCCGTAGGCAGCGTCCGTCTTCCACGCACGCATACCGTGTACAGAGGATGTGCTGACGATGCTTCCCCCGTCCCCTTGCTCAACCATCGCCCGCGCCGCCTGCTGCGAGCAGAGGAAAAACCCCTTCAGGCCCACGTCCAGGTTCAAATCCCAGTTCTTCTCCGTGAGCTCCAGGAAATTCTGACCGGTGCCGGCGTAGGGATTGTTTACGAGAATATCGATACGGCCGAACCGGGTCAGAAATACCCGAAACATCTCCTCTACCTGATCCGCATCCGAAATATCAGCGGCGTAGAAGTCTGACTCGCGGCCCATCTGGCGAATAAGTTCTTGCGTTGTATCGCTGTCGCTGTCGGCCTGCAGGTCGTTGATCGCCACGTCGGCCCCCGCTTCTGCCAGCGCCAGGGCAATCCCGCGACCAATCCGGCGCTTACCGCCGGTAACCAAGGCTTTCTTACCAATGAGTGCGTGCGGGTGGGGCATATTCTTCTCCTTCGGTTATAGCATGTACTGTTAGGTTGAGGGTGAGCCTTCAGTTGTGGAATGATGCTGATTTCCGGTTTTCGCCGGGATGACAAATACGTTTTACATTCACCAGAAACTTGGCTTAAAGTAGATCTCTGACGATAAATGGGAAAGTTATTTTTGACGATATAAAGTAAGACGCCCGCTCAAGGCACCAATCAGGACGGTGTTTCAACCCGGTTCGAGATGAATACGATAGGTGTCTCTGCTGAGGAAATATCGACATGCCCGACACATACTGTACCCCACTTCTTGATGAAACGAATCATGCTGCAATCGTTGTCAAAAAGTGTACGCTTACTGATTTTCTGAATCAGACCGGATTGAAGACCGTGGTCAGCAGATATCTGAATCGTTTACCGTCTCTTAAACCGGTTGAACAGAAGATCCACTATGAAGCGCTGTGTGCAGAGGTTCAAACCACGGCCACGCCGGATGCCATTTGAGTAGAATTGGCCCATCAGATTAACCTCCTTCTGTCACACGCCCCGTCAGGGATAGCCGTCAGATCATCAGGAATATCTGAAGATTCTGAATCCGCCAGTTTCGCCGGCGTCTATGAATGCTACATAGGCCTATGGAATGTTGAAGAGGCGCTTCAGGGGATCATCCGCTGCTGGTGTTCCGCCTGGACACCGGCGGCGGTACATTATGAAATGCGGATGACTGGTGAGGTCGCGGTAGACGCCATGGCGGTACTGGTAAAGGCGGTTATTCCGGCAGAAACATCAGGCATACTCATTACGGCAGACCCTGTGACCGGGAATCCCTGGCAGTTTGAACTGAATGCTGTATTCGGGCTGGCACAAAACCTCGTAAGCGGCGCTGTGCCCGCGGATCGTTTTCAGATGGACTGGTATTCTGGTGATATTATCCATGAAGAGATAGCAGACAAAACAGTCCGGCTTGTCGTCGACCAGTCAGGTATTAAAGAGGAAACCCTTGCACCTACCGTTTCAGGGCGCGCGTCTGTTACCTCCTATACACTGAAGTACTTATTGGAAATGGGCCGCCAGCTCGACACCCTGTTCGACCAGTGGGTCGATATTGAATGGGCGGTCGCTTCCGGTCAGGTTTATCTCATCCAGGTGCGTCCTATCACGGCCCTCCCCGCATTTTTTCCGATGTTTATGGAGAAGGGGGATATGGAGAAGTCATGGAAAAAAGATTATGGTGGGGATCTGCCGAAGGAGCACGCTCGCCCTACATTTCACCGTTTTTCAGGGATACCTGGGAATCGGAACACTGGCTCAGACACCGTCCCGAGAATGCTTATATCGGGGTACCCACGTAGGAAGAAAGAGATTGGAACGGCTATCGATATCAAACGGAAATGACGGATGAGATCGATGAAGACCTCATCCGTCTGGAGGCATGGCTCGATGCGGAGGAGGCTGATATAAGGGCTCAATGGCTTCGGGCGAAAGCACGGATGAAAACCTCGGAAGATCTTCGCAGCGAGGCGATATCGCGTACGAACACCGCCGCCGAGTTGATCCCACATCTCATTGCCGTGAAAGCACTTCAGGACGACAGCCAGGCCACGATACTGGGGCCGCCTCAGGATATGGGATTTAACTGCGAGAAACTCCTGCGACATGTCCTGGGTGGATTTGATCCGTCCCTATCCCCGACCATTTATTGCAAAGCCTCCGCTCCTACTCGTACGAACGGACATTAGCCGCCTATCACATCGGCCGCTCTGTGGATGAACCAGCCGTTATCGCGCGTTCAGGTCAGAATCGTTAGACCATGTAGTCTCTTATCTTTGGACGCACCATAGATCCTATCGTTTTCTAAAAGACCTGAACCGTATTTATCGGGCCTTCGGCTATCATCCGCCAGATTGGCTGGACCGGTCTCCACGATGGCTGCTGTGGAATAACCAGCAGGAGATCCTCCTGGTGATCCGATCTGTTATTGAAGGCACCGGGCAGAACATCCCTCAGATTTTTGAGAAAAATAATGAAGCCAGAAGGAAATCGGAAGCGGATACGTACGGCAGGGCAGGTCACCTCGGACCGAACGCGCTGGAGAGATTCAAAAAAATACTGGAATGGGCCCAGTTCTGGGTCCCGGTTCTGGATGATCGTACCTGGAGCCTGGTCTCACAATACAGTTTGTTCGACCTTATCTGGGAGACCGGTGTGCGTCTTCAGAGGGAGGGGGTCACAGACCAACCCGAAGACACGTTGATCCTTTTCCCTGAAGACCTCGAACAGATCGCCCGTGGTCAGACGATCGACGTATCGCAGTTACTGTATATACAGAGGAAGTTCGAATATGAGAAATACAAAAGATTAACCCCACCCGCCTTTATAGGCCAACCTCCGATCAGCATTCCGGAAGACGAATCAGAGCAAGAAACAGAAACCATGCCCGCTGTTAAAAATGAGGACGTACCTATTATCGAGGGACGGGGCATCGCACCGGGGCGTACAAAAGGGTTCGCCAGATGTGTTCATAATCTCCTGAACCCTGCGGTCCTGAGTACCTTTCAGAATCATCATGTCCTGGTCTGCACCGGAGGTGGTATCGGGAGAAACACCGACTGGCTCTCTCTTCTTATGGTCGTGAAGGGCCTGGTCACATCCTCAAATGGCCCCCACCTGCACCACGCCGCCCAGATTGCCAGGGAATGCGGGGTGCCCTACGTTCAGGTATCTCCAGACAACATCGGTCTTATCTCCGACGATCAGGCCATAGAAATTGATGGCCACAGCGGTATGGTGACAACGGGCAATACCCATCCATCGACTTCTTTCACGAGCAGGACGTACGGATTACAGGGATGTGACATGAGACAATAGCAGCGTGCCTGGTCATATTCGTATCGGAAAATATCAATGGTAGGCTAGTATATGCACGCATTTCTATGGAATAACACGGTCATTGATAGACTTTCTGTGGCCTGATCCACGTTCTTGTGTATATTACGTCGTTGGTTCAAAAACGGCTGCGAAAAAACAGTAACCATGTGTAGCATAAATCAAGAGGATAGACCGTGAGCAAAGTCATTTACGGACTCGATTTCGGAACCACGAATACCGCCATTTCTATCGTGCGGGACAACACCTGCGAGGTGCTGCCCATCGGCGCAAACGGGCGACCTACCGTGCCTTCCCTGATTTTCTTTCCAGATTACGGCGGAGAAATATTGATTGGCCAAAACGCGATAGATGGCTATCTGAACAGTGGTATGAACGGCCGATTGATGCAGTCCATAAAAACATTTTTGCCTGAAAAAAACTTTAAAGGGACCGATGTCGGCGGCCAACTCGGGTTCGCCACGCTGGAAAGATTAATCAGCGTGATCCTGCGCTTTGTGAAGGATCAGGCCGATGCGTATGTAGATGAGCCCGTGACGGAGGTGGTCATGGGCCGGCCCGCCCTGTTCTCATCAGATCCGGAAAAAGATGCGCTGGCTGAAGGGCGCCTTGTGGAAGCAGCCCGCCTGGCTGGATTCGAACAGATACACATTCAGAAGGAACCCATCGCGGCCGCCTTCGATTATGAACGACGCATCGGCGGCGAAGAGATCGCGTTCATCGCCGATTTCGGCGGCGGCACCTCAGACTTCACCGTCATGCGTCTGGGGCCGGACCATGTGGATAAGGCTGACCGGTCTACCGACATCCTGGGGGTTGACGGTGTGTATGTCGGGGGCAATAATTTCGATGCCTCGATCATGTGGCACAGGCTCATCAAATATTTTGGCTCAGAATCCGAATTTAAGGAGTGGAATAGATGGCTACCCATGCCTCGCCATCTGATGCGGGACCTTTGCCGGTGGCAACGTATTACGCTTCTGAAAGATCGAAAAACGCGGGAATTCGTGCAGCGACTACAGCGGTTGAGTAACGATCCCGAAGCCATCAACCGGTTGATTACGCTCATCGAAGAGAACCTGGGATTTTCTCTGTTTCAAGCGATCGAGCAGGCCAAGCGCGACCTGTCGTCCGACATGGACACCCGGCTTGTGTTCAACGAATCGGTGATCGCCATCGACGAGAAGATCTCCCGACCGGATTTCGAAGACCTATCTGATACGCATATCACCGACATCAAATCCTGCATTGATCAGCTCCTGGCTACATCCGGCCTCACCGCAGACCAGATCGATTCCTTCTTCATCACAGGGGGCACGTCGTATATCCCGGCGGTCCAACAGGTGCTCACCGATACATTCGGGGTCGAAAAAATGCGCACCGGCGATGCCTTCATCAGCGTTGCCGCTGGGCTGGCCTTGAGCAGAGGCGACTGAAAAATGATTATGCCCTCGGTCGTCTGAGCACGACTATACTAAAGTGGGCACTTTACGGTCCATGCCGTTGCGTTATTTGAAAAGTCTGAATTAATGTCAGGTATAACCTTCGTGACCTGTTGTTTTAAACAGAAAAAGCCCATCAATTCAGTATTCCTCGAATGCCGCCCGTAGTCGAAACAGCGAAAGTTGCCAATCTGTTACATATTCTGTATATTGGCAAAATCACAAACCGGCCACATTGTATCTATTGTATTGTATAATAAAGAGTTGAAAAACTCAGTGGTCCCGGGTTCAAGCTTTCATCTGAATGCCTCTAAATAAACTATGACCCATCCACGGAGTCTCTCTATAAATGCATAATGCAACCTTTCTATCCCTGATTTTTTGCATGCTATTTTCTGCCTGTGAGCAGGTCGATCAGACCATACAGCAGACCATCGGAAAACGGGTCAACTCTGTGGGCAAAGTCCTGCCTGAGGATGCGGCAGATGCGGGGCAGCAGATCATGCGGTTTATGAGTCCGGAGCCACGAAGCCTGGACCCCAGTATCTATCCGTACGACACGGAAACGACCATCTTCCCGTTCGAACCGCTGCTCGTACGCGACGAAGCCTGGAATCCTATTCCAGCCGCCGCGAATAGTTGGGAGACCGAAGACGGGATCACCTGGACGTTTCACCTGCGGCCCGGCATGCGCTGGAGCGACGGGTCGCTCCTGACGGCACATGACTTTGTATACTCCTACCGCCGTATCCTCAATCCCGAATCGCAAAACATCTATGCTTTCTTCTACTACGATATCAAGAATGCGGAAGCCATCGCAAAAGGCGAAATAGATGATTTGGACGCCCTGGGCATCCGCGCCGTAGACGATACTACACTCGTCATCGAAACAGAGAAACCTGCACCGTATCTGCCGCATATTGTGTCTTTCGCCGACGCGGTGCCTGTCCCGCAACGACAGGTGGAAAAATACGGCCGGAAATGGACGGATCCGGAGCATATCGTCTCCAACTCTGGATTCAAAGTGTCGGAATGGGTCCACGGCAGTCAAATGACGCTAGTCCCCGATCCGTTCTATAACGGTCCTCACAAACCCTATCTCGAACAAGTTATCCATCCGTTCCGTGATGCCGCCTCGGCAAATATTCTGCCCTATGAGAACAGCGAAGTAGATATAGAAGGGGTGGACGTGACCGACCTGGAGCGTATTCAGCGGGACCCGGCATTGAAAGCCGAGCTGGTTCGGTTTCACGCGATGAATACCTGGTACATGTTTTTCAGGACGCAGGAACCGCCGTTTAACGACGTAAGGGTACGGGAAGCTATGGCGCGGTCGCTTGACCGGGAGAATATGGCCAGCGCGATCCTGCGGGGCGGTGCGATCCCTGCTTACTCCATGATCCCCCCTGGGTTCATGGAATACGAAGGCACCGCCCACGAAAGTTACCAGGGGTACAATCCCGAACAGGCCAAAACGCTTATGAGCGAAGCCGGCTACCCGAATGGCCGGGGATTTCCAAAGCAGGAACTCTGGATGCGGGCCCCTAACCCCTCGCAACGGATGATCGGCGTAGCCATACAGAGTATGCTGAAGCAGAACCTGGGCATCGATATAGAAATTCGTACCGCCGACCCATCCACGTATATGGACAACCTGTATAAATGGAATATGAATCTGGGCTTTATTGCCTTCGGAGCCGACTTTCTCGATCCGCGTAGCATACTCGACATGATCTGGCATGCCCAGCCACGCGGACACGGCCGTCATGATTGGAGCAACCCGGCGTTCGACCAACTGGTGGAAACGGCCGCCTCTGAACTGGACCCCACCCTACGCGCAAAAGTATACCGCGACGCCGCAATTGTCATGGCGAAAGACTATCCCGCCGTCTTCCTGTATCACGACGTCGGTCTCCAACTCCGGAAACCGTGGGTGAAAGGATATTCCACCTACGAAGACGGCACGGTCGGATTATTGAACTGGACCAAAGTGTATGTGCGAAAAGAAATTGACTGATTTTTTATCTGTTTATTGGCCGATTGAAGGATCAAATATTAAACAACTGAACAAATCAGTCTTTATCGAAATGACAACATATATACGATCATTTATCAAGCCTGAATCCATAAATTACGATGATACAAAAAGCCATTCAAGAGCACCTTTTATCCGTCTCCAAGGACGTCTCTCTACGCCTGCGCATCTACCATCCCGTCCAACAGCTCGACCGCCCTCCTGTTATCTTGCTCCACGGTCTTCTTTCCTCTTCTGATATGTTCGATGCCCCTGGTGTACCGGAAGCCAGTCTGGCGCGTTATCTTCAGCAGCAGGGCTTCGCGGTGGTTACCTTCGATCAACGGGGTGCAGGCGGATCTACCGTAGACAACTGGGCCTTTGGGTTAGGTGAGCTCACCTTCCACGATCTGCCGGCGGTGATCCGGTATTCCCTGGATCTGTTTGAGGCAGACCGCGTGACGCTCAGCGGCCACAGTCTGGGCGGGGTGCAGGCCTATCTGCTGCGGGCCTTTCTGGCCAGATATGAGGGGGCATGTCATGGGATCACCATACACCATCTTGGCGATGCCTTTATCCTGGCTTCACCCGCACGCTTTACACCGGATTTACCCCTCTGGAAAGCCCTGACTCGGATCTCTCATCGACTCATTGGATGTATGGATCACGACGAAGACGGTAAAATACACCGGGAAGATTTTGTCACCGCCCAGACGACACTTCAGAGCCCCTCGCTTAATTTCCTTGTTTATATCCTGCTAAAAACACGCGTGGTGCCCTGGTTTGTCCGCCATGCTATTCGGTGGGCAGCCACCTACCCGTTTATCGCCCGTATTTTCCTTCGGCTGTCTCTAAACAATGTGCTGTTTCACCGGCATGATTTTGATCCGGCCATATTCCATTATATTATTAAAGCTCGCATTCTGGATGCGGGCTCAGTGCAGCTTTTGCACGACATCAAAAACGGCGTTCAGTCGGATGGCGTGTTTTCCATCGCGTATGAAAACCTCCACATCAGCCTGCCCGATGACCTCCGTCTGGCCCCCCCGTTTCGTCTAATGACCGTGACCTCTTCATGCGATGGTTTGATCCCGGCAGGCGATGTAACGGCTGCGCATGAAACGGTACAAGGCGGCCGGTGCCTGATCACAGAACAGACCTTCGGTATCTCAAGCGGCCACTCAGGCTATCTCTTTAAACCGGCATTATATCCACAAGTCTATGAGACCATATACCGTTTTCTGATTGAAGACGGATAATCTTGCCATAAAGTTTTGAGCAAATTAACATACTGAATTCAGGGTACATCATGTTGGGAATGAAGTGATCATTTACCAATCACCATTCACCAATCTCTCCCGAGGTTTACATGGCAGAGCAGGAACGAAAAAAACAGGTTGCTGAGATCGTGCACAACGACCCGCACGCACCGCATTATCATTTCATCGCACCGGAAGGTAGGGCCCTGCCGTTTGATCCCAACGGCGCGCTTTTCTGGAAGGGAGCCTACCATATTTTCTATATTTTCCAGGACCCGGATTTGCCTCATGGCGGCCATTGCTGGGGACATGCGTCCAGTGCCGACCTGCTGCACTGGACCTACCATCCGACCGCCCTCGCCCCGGCCGAAGGCGATCCTGATACAGGTATTTTCAGCGGAGGGGCCTTCATCAATAAAGAAGGGGTACCGACCATAATTTACCATGGCGTCGGTGCCGGCACCTGTATCGCTACGGCGGAAGATGAGGATTTAATCCAATGGCAGAAGAATTCGCATAACCCGGTCATTCCAGAGGTAAAAGAAGGCGATCCCGGCTGGGGCGTCTATAATGTCTTTGATCCCCATGCCTGGGTGGAAGGCGACACGTATTATGCCATCTTAGGCGGTAAGGTCAAGCCGCACAACCTGCGCGACACGGCATACCTGTTCACCTCGAAAGATCTGATCCACTGGCAATATGAGCGGCCCTTCTACAACCCGCATCCACACTGGACAGGTGAAGAAGAGGACTGTGCGTGTCCCGATTTTTTCCCGATTGGTGACAAGCATGCCCTGGTCTGTATCAGCCATCCGCGAGGGGCCCGATATTATCTGGGACGCTATCACGAAGGCACCTTTGTACCTGAAGAACATCACCGTATGAACTGGCCCGGTGGATCATGTTTTGCCCCTGAAAGTCTGCTGGACGATAAGGGTCGACGCATCTTCTGGGCCTGGGTGATCGACCAGCGTAAAGGCGAGGGCATCGTCACCAATGAACTGGGCGTTATGACCATGCCGCGTGTGTTGTCACTCGATAACAAAGGCCGGCTGCGTATCGAACCACCTGAGGAGTTCGCCGCGTTACGACAGGAAGAGCATCGCATAGACAACCTGCCGCTGGAAAATGGTGCCCTCTGTTTGCTCGAAGGCATCGACGGAGATGTGGTGGAGCTATGCATCGAAGCGCAACCACCGGAAAACGGCATTTTCGGCGTTCGCGTCCGCGTCTCACCCGATAATGAAGAGCAGACTACGATCACCGTAGACACGGAGCAAAATACCCTTACGGTGGATACCACAGAAACCACCGTTTCAGATGATATTCAACAACGCTATCCGATTATCCATGGCGATACCCAAGCCGATGTACGTGTCCAGGAAGCACCATTCGAACTCGCGGCAGGCGAACCATTAAAGCTACGGATCTTTCTCGATAAGTCTATCCTGGAGGTTTACGCCAACGGCCGTCAGTGTGTCACCCAGCGCATCTACCCGAGCCGGGAAGACAGCCTCGGTACCGCCGTCTTCAGCCACGAAGGCGACACCACAGTTTACAGCATCCAGGCGTGGGATCTTGCGTCGGTGAATGGGGCGTGAGGATTTAGAGGGAGTGTGATGATGGATCAGCTTGCATCAGTAGATGGCTTAGCCGTCAGCCAGCAACGGGAGATGGTTGAAATCTTCACGGGGTTCGAGGGCACGAACAAATATGTCGTGATGGGGCCGGATGGCCGTGATTTATATATGGCCGTTGAGAAAAGCGGTTCCTTGCTGGCCCGGTGGTTCCTGAAGGCCTTACGGCCGTTTACAATAGAGCTCTATACTCTCGACCAGCAACGAGTGAGGTGGTCCCTATATGCAGAGGACATGGCTCCGCATCGTTGCACGAAGGCAATCCCATAAGACACCTGGTTGTAATATCGAGGCCATCTATCGCTTCGACTGTCTGAATTAACGTGATTTCATCAGCCGGCTTACTATGAGCAATACCTCCCTTGGGGCCTTTATTGGCGATGAGCACCCCTCTTTTGGTGAGTTGTTGAACAATTTTACCCAGAAAATGATAGGGGATTTTGCTTTGATCGGCCACCTCACGAACCGGCGTATAAGTACCAGGCGGGCGTTCCGCCAGGTCAAGAAGCGCTTGGATCGCGTATTCACATGCCCGGAAAAACATCATAACTCTATCGTTTTGAAGGTGATTGGGACATAAGATTTGGGCAGTAAAAGAGCTTTTTGTCTGAAATATCAAGAGAAATATAACCGCTCATCTCATCTGATTAACGCGATCTTCAGGGTAATTTCAACGTCTTCTCAGACAAGAGATTTCCCTGATTCAAGCACTTCATTCTATCGCAGGCCGTGATCGAACCGATTCAGCGTACTGTTCGCCATGAAATCCATTCGCCTCTTTCCGTTTGAAAGCACCTTCCGCCCACAGTAGAACACGTTTAATTCAACAGACTCCGCTCCACAACACCTCGAGCCAAATCGAAATACGGTTGCCATTCAATTTTCGGCGCTTCATTCTTTAAACAGTCCCGAACAGCCTGCAATGAGTTCCGGGCCATATGAGGACAACGGTTACAGGCACAGGTCTCTCCACTGGAACCCATAATGCCGGGAACGGGAATGTATTCGTTTGGACTGAGTGACCTATATCCCCATTAAGTATACCTTACAAATCGGATTTCCTCGTCATCGGCGGCGGTATTGCCGGGTTATCATTTGCACTGAAGGCAGCGCAGCACGGCTCAGTGACCATCATTACAAAATAAAACGATAGAGAATCGAACACCAACTACGCCCAGGGCGGGATTGCCTCCGTGATCGCCCCCGACGATTGTTTTGACCTTCATATTGAATACTCCCTGCAAGCCGGTGCGGGACGCCCCGGCTCGTATTCAGGAACTCATCAACTGGGGCTCGCAATTCTCCAAAACAAAGGACCAGAACGGTCTCGAAACGCTGTCGCTCGAGCGTGAAGGCGGTCACTCCCGTCACAGGATCGTCTATGCCGAAGACCTTACCGGCCATGCATTTATGGCGGATTATCACGACTTAAAAGATCAGATTTTAAGCAACCGTAACGGATATTACGGGATTCAAGCAGGTCATACCCAGGCATCAAGGACGAGCAGCTGAACATATTCTGTTCAGCTGTATTGCTAAGCCGGGCGACGTAGTGTCCAGTAATACATACTTTGATACCACACGCGCTCATTGTAGGACACGCTGGCGCGGAGTGCGCATGACCTTATCAACGCGGAAGGGCGGCAACCGCGTACCATTCATCCATTCAATGGATTCCGATGGTTATCTCGGCGAACTTATCCCGATCTGGATCGACTCGGACCTCCATTGTTGCGGCCCGATGGAGGTCGCAGCAGAAAATGACCTGGTGGTTTTCCGAAACCTCAACAAACCGCAAATGGCCTATACGGGCGCCATCGACAAACGCGCTATTGCCAGAGGCGGCGAAAACATGCGGGCGGAAGTGTATCGTGTAGCGCCGCTTCTTGACCTGGGCGGCTATATCCCCGGCCGTGATCACGGCGTACCGCCGGACATTTCATGGCCTGCTTTCATCGACTACTCGCGCTTGCTGGCCGAACTGACCGGATGGCTGTAGCAGATCAATACCCTTCTGTTTGATCAAACCAGTCGACAGGGCATCTCTTTGTTTTCAAGAAATAAACAAACAGCTTTCACAGCCTGCTGAGAGGCGGCGGAGATGGATTCGTATGTGTATGCCCCCATATGTGCGGTCAGAAA